>Ga0210003_1000006_pt1 | contig 279992 bp, 281 predicted proteins | sample LantaG_FD_182804 | JGI IMG/M metagenome (GOLD analysis project Ga0210003, IMG submission 182804) | Deep subsurface microbial communities from Baltic Sea to uncover new lineages of life (NeLLi) - Landsort_02402 metaG (SPAdes) (version 2) | ecosystem: Environmental > Aquatic > Marine > Oceanic >... | reverse complement strand
GACGAGGTGGGTGCATTGTACGGCAGGTTTGAGGTGCGGGGATAAGTTGGGGATAAGCTTTCAGAGAGCCAGGAATTTTCCAGCCAATAACGTCACTTATTCTGCTGCTTCACGCTTGACCATCTATAGCAGCGTACTCTTCGAGTTAGTCGGGACTTGATTTTGGCGTAGCATCGGTCAGGCATGACTGAGTCGCCGAAGCCCTTCGATCAAGAAGCATTTTCTGCTGAAGCCAAGCGGGCGTTTTGTGCTGAAAATTTTTTAGACTGGCTGTCTCAAAACCGCTTCTTTCGTGGCCATCAACACCACGACGCAATCTGCAGAACGCTTGTCGAACTCCATAACCGAAAAGAAGTTGATCTTCTTGAGCCAATTAGTGGCAGTCAACTCGGAGACGGATCAGGAGACGACTTCTGGCTTGTCCAAGATCTCTACTGCACCCTGATACCAGAGTTGGAAACTCACACCGATCCTCTGATAGATGCGGTCTCGCGCCTAGTCGATCGAGGTGGCAACGACTTGGCATCTAATAGGCCCAACGGCGCATTTTTCGATTGGTTGAGGACACGCCCGGAAGAGACCAAGCGCCTACTAGGAGAAGGCCAGCAATCCTCCGACTCAGTTAAGCTGCTCACATTTGTACTTCAGGCCGGTGCGACGCATAGCGTTGCTGAGTATCAGGCCGCTGCCATCGATTTTCTGAACAATGATATTCAGGCAAACCGTTTGGCGGGCGTGACGGCGCTGGGGCGTATTGACACCAGCTCCAACCAGAAACGTCACCGGAAGAGCCTTAACTCGCTTTCACGACACGCACTTGCTGCGACATCAGGCCAAGAAGTAGCGCACACTGTTAGCGCGCTACTCGATGTCTACGCACGTCGACCTGACATCGGCAAGGATCGTGTTAGCGTAACCATCGAAGCGGCCGCTCAGCGACCGACGCCGAACCTGCACTATCTGTTGGCCCTATCACTGGGACACAACCACAACAAGTTCCCCAACGAACTACAGATAACGATAATTAAAGCTCTCAGACTCGCAGACCCATCGATGAAGGGTGTGGTAGATCAGATCGATTTCGCCTTATCGCAGAGCCTGAGTGAAGAAACCCAAGAGGCAATAGCCGATTGTCTACAAGCGCTCCTGGATCACCCACAGCAGCCGTTAAACTTTTCCGATCTAGACAGCTTCACTCATAAGTTGATCACGGAGCGTCCAGAAGCACTGGCTTGGCTAATCGTTCGCTGGCTCCGCTTTGGAACCCACCGAGCACGCCTTAGCCTGCCGTCGCTCTTTAGGCACTTTGCCGAAGACGGCTATGAACTCAAGATTGCCCTTCAAGACTTTGGTTTTAGCGATCAAGAGTTAATCTTCATCAGTAGAAAGACGCTCGGCTATTTCCTCTTGGAGTCGGCCACTGCCGCCTCCATTTTGGTTTCATGTCTCAGAGCTTCCTCAAGCAGGTCGGCGGCCGAAACAATATCTCAGTTGCTGTTTGACCCTTTGATGATCAATTTCTCTGGCCAAGCCCGTGGCGTTGTTGAGCGACAGGCGAAGGTCAAAGGCAAGAAGAGGCGATATCTTCAGGGTGCGCTTAAGGCACACGACGAATACCTAGATGGCCTGAGGTCTGTAGGGGACCTACCCGAAATGTGGCCATCCGCTTCAGAGCGACAAGTGCAGACAGAGCTTCAGCGCCAACAATTTGCGCGATCCTTCATTGAAGCCGAAAAGCTTTCAGTTTTCGCCAACCTAGTTACCAGGCAAACACTGCTTCATGGGGAAGGCTCGGTTTACTACATGCGCGCACCGGACGGCCAACTTCATCGATCTGAGTCCCTGATGTCTGCCCATGGGACGTCTATAGAGTTCCCGCGCTTCGAGACCATTGATCCAGTTCGTTTCCAGCATCTCATCCTTCGATTTCGCAATGAGACGCTCAATCCATGAAGCTTCTCGTAAAGGAATATCTATCGGCCCTTAAAGAACGTGGCGAACTCGACGCCATTTTGCCTGATCTATTGAGCGAGATGGGCCTGCATGTGTTCTCTCGACCTGCCGTTGGCGTTCGGCAAAACGGGGTCGATCTTGCGGCCGTCGGAACTGACGAAGATGGGGTGAAAAAGGTTTTCCTCCTCTCGATAAAGGCTGGAAACCTTAGTCGAGTTGATTGGAACGCTCCCATACAAGGACTGCGTCCCTCTTTGGATGAGATCTTGGACAGCTACATCCCTCATCGCATTCCCAAGCAATACGCAACCCTCCCGGTTGCCATCTGTGTGTGCGTGGGCGGGGATATCGATCAGGGGGTGGATTCCGACCTCAGAGACTACATCACTAAGTACACGCAGGAAGGAATCGAGTTTCAGGAATGGGACGGTGATCGACTTGCGAATATGCTAATGTCGGCCGTACTGAACGAACAGCTATTACCGGGCGACGCTCGATCCTATTTTCGAAAGTCAGTAGCCATGCTGGACGAGCCGAGCGCGGCATATGAGTATTTCGCGGAGATGATTGCCAAGCTCAATGTTCGCCTTGGAAGTCGACAGAAAGACAAAGTCGCTCTTGCTCGGCAGCTCAACCTCTGTTCTTGGATTCTCTATGTTTGGTCGCGGGAAGCAAAAAATCTTGAATCCGCATTTCGATGTAGTGAGCTGGCCATGCTGTGGTGCTGGAAAATCACGTCACCTTACTTGGGAAAGAATACTGCCCAAGCCAAGGCCATGTCATTGGCCATGACGAACTTAATGGGGCTTCATATAGGTATCGCCGACCAGATTGTGACGGAGAAATATCTACAACATGCCCAGATAAGAGACGGTCTCTCTACGGCAGTTCGTAGTCACTTTGCGCTGGATTTGAATCTGAAGCTTTTTGAAACCGTTGGGCGCATCGCTTTGACGGGCATTTGGCTGCAGTTTTTTGCCTATCGTCGCACGGACCTTTCTAAAGAAGAGAGAGCCAAGGTAGAACGAGACCTCGAGACATACTCAAACGGTCTAATCAGCATATTGAATAACAACGGGGCACTAAGCACGCCCATCACAGACTCTCATTCCATTGAGGTAAGTCTCATTTGTATGTTTCTGGCCACGCGCAATCGACACGATGCTGTCCGTGTTTGGACGGACCAAGTGCTTTCAGCCTGCACTTTCGCTATTGCCTCGAACACCGCATATCCCTGCGCGATATCTGAGTATCAACAACTCGCCGAACATCCCAAGCCTAGAACGGATAAAGACTATTTCCAGCGTGCCACCAACGCTAGCACACTTTTCCCAACTCTAGTCATTTGGAAGCGGCTGAGCGAGCCGCGCGCAAGATTTACAGACTTGGCGAAATTCATTGAGGACAACCTTTCCCACTGCACCCTACAGCTGTGGGTACCGAACGAAGCCAGTGAAGAACACCTTTACTCGAATACGGCAGTCCATGGCCTCGCATTGGTAGGGTTGTCCATCAGCGAAACTGCTGACGAACTGCTTGAAGTTGTGATTGAGGAGTGCCGCCACAATAGCGGACGATTCCAAGATCTAAGCGCTACGAGATTTGGTTTCTGGCCAATCATTTTAGCTGCCTGTCGGCACCACCGGCTCCCCATACCTCCAAATTTTTTGCAGGAACTAGCTGAGAAGGCGCTAGCCTCGCCGGCATCCAGCTAAGCGTTCCTTCGCGGGCATGACGGTTGCGCTCTCTAAGCCGCCCGCGCCGCGGCAGCTTCCCCATTGAACAGCAGCCCGTCTTTGCCGGCGGTGATCTTGATGGTCTCGCCGTCATGGATCTTGCCGGCCAGCACTTGCTCTGCCAGCGGGTCTTGCACATATTTCTGGATCACGCGCTTTAGGGGCCTGGCGCCATAGGCCGGGTCGTAGCCCTTATTGCCGAGCCAGTCCTTGGCGGCGTCGTCCATATCGAGCGTGATCTTGCGGTCGGCCAACAGCTTCAACAGGCGCTGCATCTGAATGTCGACGATGCGGCCCATATGCTCGCGCTTCAGCCTGTGGAACAGGATGATCTCGTCCACGCGGTTGAGGAACTCAGGCCGAAAATGGGCGCGCACCACCTCCATGACCTGGTCCTCCACTTCGGACGACTCCTCGCCCTCCTTCTGGTTGACCAGATATTCGGAGCCGAGATTGGAGGTCATGATGATCAGCGTGTTGCGGAAGTCGACCGTGCGGCCTTGGCCATCGGTGAGGCGCCCGTCGTCGAGCACTTGCAGCAGGACGTTGAACACGTCCGGATGCGCCTTCTCGATCTCGTCGAACAGAATGACTTGGTAAGGCCTGCGGCGCACGGCCTCGGTGAGCGCGCCGCCTTCCTCATAGCCGACATAGCCGGGCGGCGCGCCGATCAGCCGGGCCACCGCGTGCTTCTCCATATATTCGCTCATGTCGACGCGCAGGATGGCGTGCTCGTCATCGAACAGAAACTCGGCGAGCGCGCGGGACAGCTCCGTCTTGCCGACGCCGGTCGGGCCTAAAAACATGAACGAGCCCATGGGCCGGTTGGGATCTTGGAGGCCGGCGCGTGAGCGGCGCACCGCCGTCGACACGGCCTTGACCGCCTCCTCCTGGCCGACCACGCGGCGGGCGATCTCGGTCTCCATGGCCAGAAGTTTTTCGCGCTCGCCTTCGAGCATCTTGTCGACGGGAATGCCGGTCCAGCGCGACACCACTTGTGCGATCATGTCGGGCTCGACGACTTCTTGAGCGAGGCTGCCCGCCTTGCCCTCCTCCTCTTCGATTTTTTGCAGCTTCGCCTCGAGATCGGGGATCGTGCCATAGGCCAGCTCGCCGGCTTTGGTGAGGTCGCCGCCGCGCTGCGCCTGATCGAGCTCGATGCGCGCATGGTCGAGGTCTTCTTTGATTTTTTGCGCGGCGCCTAATTTCTCTTTCTCGTCGTGCCAGCGGGACGCCAGCGCGTTGGCCTCCTCCTCGAGATTGACCAGCTCCTTCTCGAGCTTGGCGAGGCGATCCTTGGAGGCGCTATCGGTTTCCTTCTTCAGCGCCTCGCGCTCGATCTTGAGCTGCATGATGCGCCGGTCGAGCTCGTCGAGCGCTTCGGGCTTGGAGTCCACCTGCATGCGAAGCCGCGACGCGGCCTCGTCCACCAGGTCGATGGCCTTGTCGGGCAAAAAGCGGTCGGTGATGTAGCGGTTGGACAGCGTCGCCGCGGTCACGAGCGCGGCATCGGAAATGCGCACGCCGTGATGCAGCTCGTATTTCTCTTTCAGCCCGCGCAGGATGGAGATGGTGTCCTCGACGCTCGGCTCCGGCACGAACACCGGTTGGAAGCGCCTGGCAAGGGCCGCGTCCTTCTCCACATGCTTGCGGTACTCATCGAGCGTGGTGGCGCCGACGCAGTGCAGCTGACCGCGGGCCAAGGCCGGCTTCAACAGATTGGAGGCGTCCATGGCCCCGTCCGCCGCCCCGGCGCCGACCAGCGTGTGCATCTCGTCGATGAATAGGATGATCTGGCCGTTCGAGGCCTCGATTTCCGAGAGGACGGCCTTGAGCCGCTCCTCGAACTCGCCGCGATATTTGGCGCCGGCGATCAGCGAGCCCATGTCGAGCGACAGCAGCTTCTTGTCCTTCAGGCTCTCCGGCACGTCGCCCTGGACGATACGATGCGCCAGCCCTTCGACGATGGCCGTCTTGCCGACGCCCGGCTCGCCGATCAGCACCGGATTGTTCTTGGTGCGCCGCGACAGAACTTGCATCGTGCGGCGGATCTCCTCGTCGCGGCCGATCACGGGATCGAGCCCGCCTTTCGCGGCCGCCTCGGTGAAGTCGCTGGTATAGCGCTTCAGCGCGTCATATTGCTGCTCGGCGCCGGCGCTATCCGCCGTGCGGCCCTTGCGCAGATCATTGATCGCCTCGTTCAGGCTCTGCGGCGTGACGCCCGCATCTTTCAGAATATTGGCGGTGTCGCCTTCTTTGGTCATGGCCAGCGCCTGGAGCGCGCGCTCCACGGTGACAAAGCTGTCGCCGGCCTTTTTCGCCACCTGCTCGGCCTGGTCGAGTACGCGGCTCAGGCCCGGCGTCATTTGCGGCTGGGTGGCGCCAGAGCCGGAGACCTTGGGCAATTTGGCGAGCGCGGCGTCGGTACCCGTGAGCGCCACTTTGGCGTCGCCACCGGCGCGGCCGATCAGGCCCGCAGCGAGGCCCTCCGGATCGTCCAGCAGGGCCTTCAAGAAATGTTCGGGGGTGACCTGGGGGTTGCCATCGCGCACGGCGATGGTCTGCGATGCTTGCAGAAATCCCTTGAGGCGGTCGGAAAGCTTTTCGAAATCCATGATCGTCCCTCGTGGATCGGCCAGGCGTGAGGGTGGCCCGGAATTGTCGATTTCAGGTGGCGGGAACCGTTGATCGTGCCTCTTACCAGGGGCGCGTTAACGGACATATAGCGAGCCGTTTACCGCACAAAAAGGGGCGCGGGACCTTGAGGGACCGCAAACCGGCGCAAGACGCGCGAAGATGCGCAAACAGCGCGACGACGCAAGCACGCGTACGGCCCCGCACCGTTAGCGAAGGGTTGGGTGCAGGTCTGGAGAGGCGAAGAGCCCTAAGCGAAGGGCCTCAAGCGCGAAAGAGCCTTAGCTCACCGTGTCGGGCGTGGACTCGCTCTCGTCGGCGGCTTTCGCTTCGGCCGGCTCGGCGCCATTGGCATCGCTCACGGCCTCGGCGCCATTGCCGCGCTGGCGGCCACGGCCACGCTCGCGTCCGCCGCCGTGATGCTCCCGGTTCCCGACTTGGCGCTCGTGGTCTTGGCTGCCGCTGCCTTGCCCACCGGCGTTCTGCCCACCGGCGTTCTGGCCGCCAGCGGCTTCCTCGGAGTCTGACTCCTCTTCATCGGAGTCCGAATGCCAACGGCTCTGCGGCCGACCGCCATTCGGCGCTTCGACCTGCGGAGCGCCGGGCTGGGAGGCGGCCTGCACCTGGGCCGCCATGATAATGCGGTTGTAGTGCTCGGCATGTTGGAGATAGGCCTCCGCCGTCACGATGTCGCCGGAAGCGAGTGCGTCGCGCGCGAGCGACATGTATTTCTCGGCGACATGCGCCGCGGTCCCACGGATCTTCACGTCGGGTCCGTTCGACTCATAGCTCCGCGCCAGTGGATTCTGGGGCTTACGGCCGCGGCCGCGGCCCCTACGATTCTGTTGTTGTCCTTGCCTCATAAGCCTTATTCACCTGCTTGACGGCCTTAAGCCGCGTCCTTGGTTCCCTTGCTCACTCTCATGACTAGCGCCAAGCTCCGAACGCGCTTCGCGCCGGAAGGCCGGGTCGGCCACGCAGTCCACAACGGTTCTTTTTCTTGCTGCCTTGTCTTGGATCGGTTTCCCGGCGCGGCGCGTCCTGAATCCCGGGCTAACGCCAGCCAACCAAAATCTGATGGGCGATTGAGCGTCTCTTGAACGACCCGAGAGGCTGGACCGCCTGTCAATCGAGGTTCACGAGATATCCGCTCTTGTTGCCATGCAACCGGCCGCGCCAGACTTTTCCATCACGCAGGCCGAGTATTCGTCATTTCCTGGCTCGAACCTACCCTGAACATCGTGGTTTTCCAAGCCTATTTTTCCGGGTTTGCGACCTTCTGTAGCCCCATTCGAAGGGCTCCCGGCACGGACGCAGCGGGGGTGCGCGGCCAGATCGAACAGGACACTATCCTCCTCGACGATGAGGCCGGAAGCCTCAAACAGCTTAGAGACGGCCCCGGCCTGGGTCGCCCCGATCTCGACCAGGAGATGCCCGCCAGGGCTCAGGAACTCGGCGGCTCTCGCCGCAATCGCCCGATAGGCGGCAAGCCCATCAGGGCCGCCATCAAGGGCCGCCGGCGGATCGTAGGCCGCCACCTCTTTGGCGAGCCCGCCAATGTCGCCACTGGCGATATAGGGCGGATTGGCGAGGATGAGGTCGAACCTGCCTTCCAGGCCCTCGAACCAGTCCGCCGCGGCGAAGCGGGCGCGCGCTTCCAATCCCAGGCGCCGGGCGTTCTCGCGCGCAATCCGCAAGCCATCCTGGCTGATATCGATGCCCACACCCTGGGCCATCGGCAGCTCGGCCAGCAGCGTCAGCAGGACACAGCCCGAGCCGGTGCCGAGATCGAGCAGCCGAAGCGGGCTGCCCCGCAGGCCTTCATCCGCAACCAGCCCGAGCGCCGCCTCGATCAACGTCTCCGTGTCGGGACGCGGATCGAGCGTGTGGGGATCGATGAGGAATTCGCGGCCGTAGAATTCGCGGGCCGCCCGGATGCGCGAAACGGGCTCACCTTTGAGCCGCCGCGCGAGGTAGCCCGCGAGCCGCGCCGCCTGCTCCGGCGCCAACAGCGCGCGACCATGAACAATCAGAGACTCATGGCTGAGTCCCGTCGCGTGACACAGAAGCAGCCGCGCATCGAGCGACGGCATCTGGACGCCCCCCTCCCGCAGCATGCGAGCGGCGGCCGCATGGGCCGCATCGAGGGTGCTGGTCATGAGCCATCCTCCTGCATGGCGGCTAGCTGGCTCGTCTGGTCCTCGGTGGTCAGCGCCTCGATGATCTCATCGAGCGCCGGCTCGCCTTCGAGCACCATTTGGAGCTGATGCGTGGTCAGGCCGATGCGATGATCGGTGACGCGCCCTTGCGGAAAATTATACGTGCGGATGCGCTGGGAGCGGTCGCCCGTGCCGATCTGGCTGCGCCGGTCTTGCGCCCGCTCCGCATCGAGCTTGGCGCGCTCCAGATCGTAGAGCCGCGCGCGCAGCACCTTCATGGCCTTGGCCCGGTTCTTATGCTGAGACTTCTCGTCCTGCTGGATCACCACCAAGCCGGAAGGAATATGCGTGAGCCGGACCGCGCTGTCGGTGGTATTGACCGACTGTCCGCCGGGACCGCTCGCGCGGTACACGTCGACGCGCAGATCCTTCTCGTCGATCTGCACGTCCACGTCCTCTGCCTCGGGCAGCACGGCCACGGTCGCCGCCGAGGTATGAATACGCCCTTGCGCTTCGGTTTCCGGCACGCGCTGCACCCGGTGCACGCCGGATTCGTATTTCATCTTGGCGAACACGCCCTTGCCGGTGACGTTGGCGATGATTTCCTTATAGCCGCCATTGGCGGACTCGCTCGCCGACATGACGCTGACCTTCCAGCCCTGCCGGTCCGCGTAACGCTGATACATGCGGAACAGATCGCCGGCGAACAGCGCCGCCTCGTCCCCGCCGGTGCCCGCCCGCAACTCCAGGATCGCGCTCTTCTCGTCGGCGGCGTCCTTGGGCAGAAGCTGCACCTTCAACTGATGCTCGAACTCTTCGATCTTGGCGTCGAGCGAGCCGATCTCCTCCTCGGCGAGCGACAACATGGCCTTGTCGGAGGTGCGGTCGTCGATAATTTCCTGCAGACCGTCGCGCTCGAGCTGCACTTCGCGCAGCGCGTTGATCGTCGCCACGATGGGGTCGAGCTCGGCAAACTCGCGGGAGAGCTGGACATAACTCTCCTGGTCGGCGCCGGAGGCAAGAGTATGTTGCACGGCCTCCCAACGGGCGACGAGGTGGTCGAGCTTCTCGGCGGGAATAGTCGTCATGGGATGAGGCGAAGAAGCCTAGAAATTGTTCGGAAGCTTGTCAGCCTTGCGGCTGCGCGGGTCGTCCGGATCCAGGACAGGATCGGAAGCATTGAATCCCGAGGATGAGCCCGGGTCCGACGATGAATCGCCAAGCGCCATCCATAGTCCAACCAGGACCACCGCCGCAACCAGCGCGCCGATGCCCCACTTCAAAAGCGCGGGCTTTTTCTGTTTCGGCTCGGCAAGGGGCTCTGGCTCGAACTCGGCCTCGCCCATGAAGGACGCGTCCTCCTGAAGCGGGCGCGCCGCAGGCTCGGGCGGGTAGGCCTCGGAGGGATAGGCTTGGGGCGGCGGCTGATAGGCCGCAGGATCGGCCGGATAGGCTTGCGGTTGGGCCGGCGCCGGTTGTGGCCCGTTCTGCCAAGCCGGCTCCTGCGGCGCGCGCCCCGGGTTGCCACCAGGGCCTCCTTGCGGAAATTGCGGTGCTCCGGCCGGCCACGGTGCCTGCGGCTGAGGCGCTTGCGGGGCTTGCGGCCGAGGCGCTTGGGGCTGCGGCGCGCGAGGCTGCGCCTGCGGTGCCGGCTGGTGCTGGCCATTGGGCCAGACCGGGGCCTGAGGCATGGCCGGCGGTTGCGGCGCCTGGCTGGCATTGCCGCCAAACACACTATCACCACCCGCTTGCGACGGCATGACGGGAACATCCGGCATGGTTTTTGGCCTCAATTCCACGATGCCCGCTTCGAGTTGCGCATAGATGCGCCGGAGCAGCGGTCTTGTATCGAGATTGAGGAGCGTGCCGTAGGCATTGACCACGCGGCAGGTCTCGGGCCAGGGCGGCAAGGCATAAATTGCCCCCTGTTCAAGCGCTTTGACCACCTCGACAGGGGTGGCAATCCGCGCGGCGAGGTCTGTTTCGGTGAGGTTGCTGGCGACCCTGAGGTCCCGAAACAGCTCGGCCACTTCCGCATCATAGCCGGCTGGCATTATCCTTGATCCCGTGAAAATAGATGCGCTGCCGCCTGGTATGCAACGACGCGTCGACTAGCACCTGCGACCAAGCTGCCGTGGCTCGGCCGGCCCCACCTCCTGCGATCCCTGGCTAACACAAGCCCAATGACGGCGCGTTTGCAAGCCTCGGCGAGACTACCATATGGGCGCACCAATTGCCGACCTTCGCGCGCATGAAAAAATTATACCTGCACGCCGGTTTCAGTCGCAAAGCGCTTCAAATCTTCGCGAACCGACGTCTTTCGCTCCTCGAGCAGCACATCCAGCGCCTCTTTCAGATTAGCCGCGTCGAGCGACAAGATCATCGCCTTGACCGGGCCCACCGACGCGGGCGCCATGGAGATGGAGCGAAAACCAAGGCCGACCAAGGCCATGGCCTCCAAGGGCCGCCCCGCCATTTCGCCGCAAAGCGTCAGCGGCGTGCCGTGCTGGTCGGCGGCCCGCACGATATGGCGCAGAGCGCGAAGCACCGCGGGGTTCAAGGCATCGAAGCGGTCGGACACGCGGTCATTGCCCCGATCGGCGGCGAACAGGAACTGCACGAGGTCGTTGGAGCCGACAGAAACAAAGTCCGCCAGGGGCAAGATGTTGTCGAGTTGCCACAGCAGCGCCGGCACCTCGATCATGGCGCCGATCATCAGCTTCGCGGGTTCGGGGCGGCCGTGCCGCTCGAGCAGCGCGACCTCTCTATCGATCAACGCGCGCGCGGTTTCGAACTCCGAGACGTCGGAGATCATCGGCAGCATGATGCGCAGCTCGCGCCCCTGCGCGGCGCGCAGCAGTGCGCGGATCTGCGTGCGGAACAGCGCCGGCCGGTCGAGCGCCATGCGGATGGCGCGCCAGCCAAGGGCCGGGTTCTCCTCGACGCCGGCGCGGAAATACGGAATGACCTTGTCGCCGCCCACGTCGAGCGAGCGGAACACCACGGGGCGGTTGCCGGCGGCATCGAGGATCGACTTATAGAGGCGGGTCTGCTGATCGAGCCGCGGGAAGGTCGAAGAGATCATGAACTGCAGCTCGGTACGGAACAGGCCGATGCCGTCCGCACCCGATTGATCCAGATGCGGCAGGTCGAATAACAGCCCCGCATTGATGTTCAGGCTGACGCGCTGGTCGTCGAGCGTCATCGCCGGCACTTTGCGCAAAGCTTCGTATTGTGCCTGGCGCCGCGCGCGGAAACGGACCTTGTCCGCGTAGGCCGAGATGACTTCTTGGGTGGGGCGCAAATGCAGCTCACCCCCTTCCGCATCGAGGATCGCCGCATCCCCGGGCTCCACGGCGTCCAGCACGCCCTTGCACTGGGTGATCGCGGCAATGCCGAGCGCCCGAGCCACGATGGCGACATGGCTATTGGCGCCGCCTTCTTCGAGCACGAGCCCGCGCAAGCGGTGCCTATCGTAGTCCAGCAGCTCCGCCGGCCCCATGGTGCGGGCGAGCACAATGGCGTCCTCGGGGAGCGCGCCCGTGGCCGCCGTCTCCGTGCCGCCCGACAACAGGCGCAGCAGCCGGTTCGAAAGATCGTCGATATCGTGCAGGCGGTCGCGGAAACGTTGATCGGGCATGCGCAGCATGCGCGCCCGCGTGTCGTTGCGCACGCGTTGCACGGCGGCCTCGGCGGTGAGGCCCGTGGCCAGCGCCTCGTCGAGCCGGCGCCGCCAGCCGTGGTCATGCGCGAACATGCGGAAGGCTTCCAGCACCTCATGATGTTCGCCGGCACGGGCGAGGTCGCCGCGTTCCATCATCTCGTCGATCTGGCCCGTGAGGTCCTCAATGGCCTGCAGCAGCCGGCGCCGTTCGAGCTCGACATCCTCGGCGATCAGGCGCGTCACCACGATGCGCGGCTCATGCAGCACCACATGGCCCAGCGCCACCCCCTCCGAGATGGGCTGTCCGGTGAAGCGATCGTTGAAATCGCGGCGGGTCTCCGACGTCACTTCCTCGGTGACGATGCCACCGGACGCCAGCATCTCGGCGATCACCATCGCCGTGGTCTGGAGCGCCTCGACCTCCTCGTCGCCATATTGCCGCATGGTCTGGTTCTGCACCGTGAGCACACCGATCGTGTGTCCGCCGCGCAAGATCGGCACGCCGACGAAGGAGTGGTAGATCTCCTCGCCCGTCTCGGGCCGGTAGGAGAAGGCCGGATGGTGCTGAGCGTCGGCGAACTGCTTCGGCTCGGCCTGCTCGGCGACGAGACCGACGAGACCTTCGCCGGGCTTGAGGTGCGTATTGTGGACCGCGTCCCGGTTCAGGCCTTCTGTGGCCACCAACTCCAGCGAACCGTCCCGGCGCCGCAGATAGAGCGAGCACACCTCCGCCACGATGTTGGAGGCGATCAACATGACCACCTTGTCGAGGCGAGCCTGGGCGCTCTCGTGCTCCGCCATCACCTCGCGGAGGCGACGGAGCATCTGTCTTGGAGCGCCAACTTCAGCCATAACAACAAGTCCTCGCCGTCCGGCCTTCGGGCCGGACCGAGCCTCCTAAAACTGGTCCTAGAGTAGCCGCTTTCGCCCCGCTAGCGGCCGTCCAGTCCAAATAGGGAATGCAAGGTCCGCACCGCGAGCTCGGCATAGGCCGCATCGATCAATACGCTGATTTTGATCTCCGATGTGGAAATCGCCTCGATATTGATGCCTTTTTCGGCAAGCGCGCTGAACATTTGCGCGGCCACGCCCGCGTGGCTTCGCATACCGACGCCAATGGCCGAGACCTTGGCAATGTCGGTGGAGCCGCGCAGGTCCCGATAGCCGATGGCGTCCTTCGACTTCTTCAAGACTTCCAGCGCACGATCCAGATCAGCGGACTGGACTGTGAAAGTGAGATCGGTCGAGCGGCCGTCCTCGGAGACGTTCTGCACGATCATGTCGACATTGATATGGGCGTCGGCCAAGGGGCTGAACACTTGCGCGGCAACGCCTGGCTTGTCGGCGACCTTGAGCAGCGTCACCTTGGCCTCGTCCCGCGCATAAGCAATTCCACTGACGACATTTTGCTCCACGATCTCATCCTCATCGCAAACAAGTGTGCCAACCCCCTCGCCGGTCTCGGCATTGCCCTTGCCGGCGAGATCAGGCGCATCGAAGCTCGAGCGCACCAGCACGCGCACGCCTCTCTGCATGGCGAGCTCGACGGAGCGGGTTTGCAGCACCTTGGCCCCTTGCGAGGCCATTTCTAGCATTTCTTCGTAAGAGATGCGGTCCAGCCGATGCGCCTTCGGCACCACGCGCGGATCGGTGGTATAGACCCCGTCCACGTCCGTATAGATGTCGCAGCGATCGGCCGAAAGCGCCGCGGCCAAAGCCACCGCGCTCGTATCGGAGCCGCCACGGCCGAGCGTCGAAATGCGGTTTCCCGGCGCAATGCCCTGAAACCCTGCGATCACCGCCACCTCACCGGCCAGCATCCGATCCTTGAGCTCGCCCACATCGATGCCGGTGATGCGCGCGGAACGGTGCGCGGAGTCCGTGTGCAGCGGAATCTGCCAGCCCTGCCAGGATCGCGCTTGCACGCCCATGGCCTGGAGCACCAGCGCCAAAAGCCCCGAGGTCACCTGCTCGCCGGAAGACACCACCGCATCGTATTCGCGCATATCGTAATGGGCGGAGGCGTGCGACCCGTTCTGACGGCTGCGCTCCTTATAGTCCCAGGCCTGCTCGACCAGCGCCACGAGCTGGTTGGTCTGCCCGGCCATGGCCGAGACCACGACCGCGCAGGCATGACCGGCCGCCGCCTCGCGCTTCACATGCGCGGCGGCGTTGCGGATGCGCTCCAGGTCGGCCACCGAAGTGCCGCCGAATTTCAACACCAGCAAGGACATGGCTGCTCACAATAAGAGGGCCGGCCCATTTTTCGGACCGGCCGGAATTTGGCCCTTTCATACTGACTAGGGCCCGATGCCGCAACCTGGCTGTCTGGGGCGCCCCTCGGCGGAGACACGCCTTGACAGGGCGCCGGGCCGCGCGGCCAATGCCGAAATGACCGCGGCCCCCACCAGCTCCGCCACGCTCGACCGCGACGAGGTCGCCCGCTTCGCCAAGCTGGCCGAAACCTGGTGGGACGAGAAGGGCCCGTTCCGGCCGCTCCACCAGATCGGCCCGACCCGCCTCACCTATATCCGCGACCGGCTCTGCGCCCATTTCGGGCGCGATCCCAAGGCTCCTCCGAGCCTGACAGGCTTGAGTATCCTCGATATCGGCTGCGGCGGCGGCCTGGTCGCCGAGCCCTTGGCGCGGCTCGGCGCGGAGGTCACCGGCATCGACCCGGCGCTAGAGACCATCGCGGCGGCCAAGGCCCACGCGAAGGGCGGTGGCCTCGACATCGCCTACGAGGCCACGACCGCCGAGGCGCTGGCGGACGCGGGCAAGACCTTCGACGCCGTACTGCTGCTCGAAGTGGTCGAGCACGTACCCGACGTGCCGGCCTTTCTGAAACGGATCGCCCCGTTGGTGAGGCCCGGTGGCCTGATGATCCTGTCGACGCTGAACCGCACCCTGAAGGCCTATGCGCTCGCCATCGTCGGCGCCGAGTTCATCCTGCGATGGGTGCCGGCAGGCACCCATCAATGGGACCGGTTCGTCATGCCCGGGGAGTTGAAAGCAGCGCTGACCGGAGCCGGCCTCACCCTCGCCGACACGACAGGCATGGTCTACGACCCGCTCGCGGACCAATGGCGCCTGTCACGCGATACCGACGTGAACTACTTCGCCACCGCGACGAAAGCCGGCTAGCCCCGCTAGTTGCGGAACCAGCGCCGGCGCTGGCGCTGCTGCTGGCGCGGCGGCTGCCGGTACTCTTGGGGCGCCTGATAATAGGGCTGGAACAAGCGCCGGCGGCGCGGGCGCTCGACCGGGGGCTGCTCCTCGTAATAGCCGTAACGGTCGTAATAGCCGTACGGATCGCGGCCCCGATAATTCGGGTCACGGCGCTGCTGGGGCTGGGTGACCTTGTAGTCGCCACCGGGCGTCTCGCCGGTCAGCACGACCTGCGTACGCTTCAGGCCCTTCTCTTTGACGAGATTGTAGAAGGTCTCGGCGTTTTTGGGCGAAAGCCGCACGCAACCGTGAGACGCGGGCGTGCCGAGCCTCTTGGTGTCATTGGTGGCGTGGATCGCGTGACCCTTCTTGGTGAAGAACACCGCATGCGGCATGGGCGCGTTGTCCCATTGCCGGCTGTACCAGATCTTGTTCATGGAGCTGGTGGTGAAGTCGCCCGACGGCGTGGCGTAGCCGGGCATGCCGGTCGACACGGGCCAGCTATATTTCTCGACACCGTCGACGAACACGGTCATCTGCTGCGCGCTCTTGTCGATCGTGGCCACGATGATGGGTTCCGAGGGCTCGACGGCCTCTTGCTCGGCATCGTCGCTCTCCACGGTCTCGATGGCAGGTTCACCGTCCGGATAGACCGGCTCAGGCTGCGACGAGACCTCGTCCTGTGGGCCGGCCAGCGTCGAAGGCGTGCTCAAATCGGGCGTCGTGGCATGATCGGAAGGCTCGGCGCTCGCCGGATTGGCGATCAGGACCGCCAAAAGACCAGCGGCGAAGAGCTGAAATGGCAAATTTCGGGGTCGTAGAAGCTTTGAGAGGCGCATTTGTTCGTTCCCTGGTTACGCGCAAACCACCGCCCGGCAGCCGCAGAATAATGGGGCCAACACGGCATTACCAGGGCGCCTCGCGATAAGTTTCCCTCTTATACCGGAGGCCCCCAAACAAGACGTTACCCGACAAAGGCAAACGCAAGATGGCAACGCATGTGGTTTAGTTGTGTTCCTCCGGCAGTTTTGGCAAGGGTAGCGCGGGAATTCCCTCTTTGTGCAAGGACTTAGCCTCCTCGACGGTAGCCTCGCCATAAATATTCCGCTCCTCCGCCTCGCCATAATGGATTTTGCGGGCCTCCTCGGGGAAGGCTTTCCCCACGTCCTCGGCGTTGGTTTTCAGCTGCTCGCGCAAGCCTTTGAGCATGGCATAGCTTTGATTCGGCTCCTTTTGGACGGGCGATTCGCCCTCCTGGGGTCCGCTTCCGCCCCGCAGCACTGCCGGCGCCATCGGCGCCTTTTGCACCTCGTCGCTCCCGCATTTGGGGCAGACGATCACGCCGGCCTCCGTCTGCTCGTCATAGGAATCGCCCGACGAGAACCAGGCATCGAAGCCATGGCCCCGTTCGCAGGTGAGCGCGAAGCGGATCATGACGCTTCCCTTCTTGCCATGTCCGTACGTGCCACATCCGGCGCCGCGATCTCGACCTCGAACGCGCGCCCATGCTTCAGCGCGGGGATCCGCGCCCGCGCCTCTGCGGAGAGCGCAAGATCGATATCGGCGAACACCACGCCGGGGTCCTCGCCCGCCTCGGCCAGGATCTCGCCCCACGGCGACACGATCATGCTGTGCCCGAATGTCTCCCGGCCGTTCTCATGCAGGCCCCCTTGCGTGGCGGCGAGCACGAAGGCCCCGGTCTCGATGGCGCGCGCGCGCACCAGCACATGCCAATGGGCTTGGCCGGTCTGCTTGGTGAAAGCGGCGGGAATGGCGATCAGATCGGCGCCGGCCGTAGCCAGCGCGCGGTAGAGCGCGGGGAAGCGCAGATCGTAGCAGATGGTCATGCCGAGACGGCCCCAAGGCAGATCGGCGAGGACGGCCTTCGACCCCGGCCCGTAATACTCCGACTCGCGGTAGGACTCGCCGCCGGCGAGATCGACATCGAACATATGCAGCTTGTCGTAGCGCGCGGCGATGTCACCGGCAGGGCCGATCAGGTAAGAGCGGTTGGCGACGCGGGCCTCTGCGATCTTGATGCCGAGCGAGCCGGCATGGAGCCAGATGCCGAGCTCGGCGGCGAGCGCGCGCAGGCGCTGCAAGGGAACGCTCTCGGCTTCCGGCTGCACCTGCGCCAAGACGCGCGCGGGCTCAAGCTCCATCAGCGCGGTGTTCTCCGGCGTCTGCACGTAATTTGCGCCGCCTTTCGCTGCCAGGCGGATCAGCGCCTCGACCTGGTCGAGATTGGGATGGATGGCGCGGCTCGCCCTGAGTTGCACCAGGGCCGCGCGGAACCTCTTTCCGTTCTCACCGCTCATGCCCTAGACCAGCTCCCCATCGGACTCTATCTCCGCAAGCCATGCATCGAGTTCGCCCGCCCGGTCGAGCGCGGCAAGTTCCACATAGCCACCCATATGCCGATCCCGGATGAAGATTTGCGGCACGGTCCGCGCCCCTTGGGCGCGCGCAACCATCTCCGCGCGCTTCTCGTCATCGAAGGTCACGTCGATCTCGTCGAAATCGAGCCCCTTCTTGGCCAGGAGCCGTTTCGCCGCGAGGCAAAATCCGCAGAAACGGGTGGTGTAGAGCACAATACGCGGCATCGTCTTCATCCCCTGGAGAGGCACAATCTCCGAGGATGGTAACTGGGACCTTAACCGGCAGGAAGCAACCCTCGCGCTTGGAGCACAAAGCCCTAGAGCACAAAGGCCGCAGGCTCGACCGCGCGCGCCAGCGCCAGGACATCGACCCGCGCGGCACCGCCCCGCTTCAGCACCCGCGCGCAGGCCTCCGCCGTGGCCCCGGTGGTGATGACGTCGTCCACGAGGACGATCCGTCTGCCTTTGATCGCAGGCGCGCGTGGCGGCGCGATTTTGAAGGCGCCGGCGACGTTCCGCTTGCGCTGCTCGGCCGAGAGCCCGACCTGGCTCGCCGTCCGCCGCACGCGCTTGAGCACGAAGCAATCGGCGGGGACGCCGCTCAGCCGCGACACGCCTTGGGCGAGCAGGGCCGACTGATTGAAGCGCCGCCACCACAGCCTGGAGCGATAAAGCGGCACGGGAACGATCAGCTCCGCATCGGACAGAAGCTCCGCGCCGGCGCGCATCAGCCAACGATTGAACAGCCGGAGCCCTTCCTGCCGGTCACGGTATTTGAAGCTCTGGATGAGATCGCGCATGGTCTCCGAATAGCGCGCCACGGCCCGCGCCCGGTCGTAGACTGGGGGCGAGACGATCGCCGCGGCCGACAGGCATGGTTCGCCGGCGTCGTAGGGCAGCGGCACGCCGAGCCGCGCGCACACCGGAGGCGCGATGAAATCGATTTTGGCGAAGCAATCGCCGCAAACAAGCCCGTGGCTGCCAATGCGCGCGCGGCACGAGATGCACACGGGCGGCAGCAGAACATCGGCCACCGCGCCGAGGCCTGCGCGCCACGACCGCCCGCGCCGCGCCTGTGTCTCACTCAGGACCATGGAGCCATGATACCGCGTGAAAGGGCGATCCTAGAAGCCCGGATAGGGCAGACTTCATGAGCGACGACCAGGCCCTCTTCGACCGCAGCCTGCTGCGCAAGCGGCGGTCCCGCTTCGCCCATGAGGTGGAGAGCCGCGAGTTCCTCATCGCCTATGTGGCGCGCGAGATCGCCGAGCGGATCGAAATCATGCTGCGGGAGTTCCCCCGCGCGCTCGATCTCGGCGCCTATCACGGCCTCCTGGGCCGGACCGTCGCCGCGCTGCCCTCCGTCGGGGACATGGTCTATGCCGAAAGCGCCTATGCCTACGCCGCGCTGTGCCCAAGGCCGGCGCTCGTCTGCGACGAGGATTTGCTGCCGTTCAAGGATGCGAGCCTCAATCTCGTGGTCTCAGGGCTCGCGCTCCACCGCGTCAACGATCTTCCCGGGAGCCTGATCCAGATCCGCCGGGCGCTGGCGCCCGACGGCTTGTTCATGGCGGCGGCCCTTGGCGCCGGCGCGCTGATCGAGTTGCGCACGGCCTTGCTCGAGGCGGAGGGCGAGATCACCGGCGGCGCCTCCCCGCGCGTCTCGCCCTTCGGCGACGTGCGCGCCTATGGCGGGCTGCTGCAACGGGCGGGCTTCGCGCTTCCCGTGGCCGACGCGGAGGTTCTGAAAATCGTCTATCCGAGCCCGCGCGAACTGATGCGCGAAGTGCGCGCGCTCGGCGGCGGGAACGTGCTCACCGCGCGCAGCAGGGCGCCGCTGCCCCGCCGTACGCTGGAACGCGCCGAAGACATTTATCGCGAGCGGCACGGCACCCCGGACGGCAAGATCACCGCGACCTTCGAGTTTGTGTTCATGAGCGGCTGGGCGCCGCATGAAAGCCAGCAAAAGCCGTTGAAGCCCGGCAGCGCCACCCAACGGCTCGCCGATGCGCTTCACACCCACGAGCACGCCGCCGGCGACAAGGCGTCGTTTCCGCAGACCCCGGGCAAAAAGCAAAGCCAGACCAAAGAGGATGGATAGAGCGTCTAGCTGCCGCCGAGCTTGGCAATGGTGTTTCCGTAGAGCTCGGTGACGGCATCACTCAGAGCGCTGACGGCGGTGATGACTCCGACGCTGATAATGGCGCCCGCGACGATGTATTCCATGGCCGCGGAGCCCGAGCAATCCGACCAGAAGCCCCGTAGGCTCGCGCTGGCCCGCGCCTTGAAGGCTTCCCGCGGCTTGTTCTCGATTCCCGTCATGGCTCTTCCCGTAACAGTCTCAAGAGACCCGGCAGCGTCTCCTTCAGCGGTTCGTCCGCCGGCGGCATGGCATAGGTGGAAAGCGCTTCTGGCCTGACCCAGGCGAGCGCCTGGCCCTCGTTCGCGATCATGTCACCCTGCCAGTGCCGGCACGCATAGACCGGCATGAGCAGATGAAAGTCCGCATAAGCGTGACTGGAAAAAGTTAAAGGAATGAGTCCCGGCGCCGAAACGCGCACACCGAGCTCTTCCTCGATCTCGCGGATCAGCGCCTGCTCCGGCGTTTCGTGCCGTTCCACCTTGCCGCCGGGGAACTCCCAAAGCCCCGCCAGCGGCTTTCCCTCGGGGCGCTCGGTGATGAGCACGCGGCCTTGCCCATCCACGAAGACGCACGCCGCGACGAGCACGACGGGCTTTGCCGCGCGCCCGCCCATCTTCGGCCTAGGACCGGTAGTCGGCGTTGATGGCGATATACTCTTTGGTGAGATCGCAGGTCCATATCGTGTCCTGCGCGTCGCCGACGCCGACATCGACGGCGATCTCGATCTCCGGGCGCTTCATATAGGCGGCACCCTTCGCCTCTTCATATGTGGGCGCCCTCTCGCCGTCCTTGGCGACCTCGATATCGCCGAACCGGATCGCGAGCTTGTCGCGGTCGGCCTGCTCGCCTGCCTTCCCCACCGCCATGACGATCCGGCCCCAATTGGGGTCCTCGCCGGCGATCGCCGTCTTCACCAGCGGCGAGTTGCAGATGGCCTTGGCGATGGTCCGCGCGGCGGCTTTCGACTCGGCCCCGCTGACCGTCACTTTGACGAATTTGGTGAGCCCCTCGCCGTCCTTGACGATCTGGTGCGCGAGATCGCGCATCAGCGCGAACAGCGCGGCACGGAAGTCCGAAAGACGCGGATCGTCGCCGTTTGCGATGCGCGGGGCCCCGCGCTTTACCGCCGCACCGGTGGCGAACAACAGCACCGTGTCGCTGGTCGAGGTATCGCTGTCGATGGTGATGGCGTTGAAGCTGTCCTCGACAAGCGGCGCCAGGACCGCGTGCAACGCGGCAGGCTCGATAGCCGCATCGGTAAACAGAAAGGCAAGCATGGTCGCCATGTCCGGCGCGATCATGCCGGCGCCCTTGGCTATACCATTGAGCGTGACCGTCACGCCGCCGATCTCGCAACTGCGCGTGGCGAGCTTCGGGAAGGTGTCGGTGGTCATGATCGCCCGCCCGGCCATCTCATAGGCGTCCGCCACGGCGTGGTCGGAAAGCTCGGCGAGACGGCCGATGAACTTGTTCGGATCGAGCGGCTCGCCGATGACGCCGGTGGAGGCGATATAGACATCCGCCTCCAGGCAATCGGCGACATTCGCTGCCGCATACGCCGTCTCTTTCACCGCCTCACGGCCGCGCAGCCCAGTAAAGGCATTGGCATTGCCCGAATTGACCACCAGCGCACGGGCCATGCCGTGGCGCAAATGCGCGCGGCACCACTCCACCGCCGCCGAAGCGGTCTTGGATTGCGTAAACACGCCGGCGACCGTGGTCGCCGGCTCGAACAGCGCCAGCAACAGATCGGTGCGCCCGGGATAACGGATGCCCGCCGCGCACGCGGCCATACGCACACCGTCGATGGCCGGGAGTGCGGGCAGGTCCTGTGGCGCGAAAGGTGAAATCTTGGCCAAGCTCGGCGCTCGCGGGCTAATGGTCCTCGTCGAACTTTTCATCGGGCAGCGGCGGCGCCTCGCCGCGCATCGCCGCGTCGTCCATGGCCCGCTTGATCTCGGGATCGACGATCTCGATATTCGCCGAACCCCGCAACTCCGTCACCACGGCTTGCGCTTTCTGCGCGACGAGCTGGGTCATGATCGCTTCCTTGACATCGTCGAAGCTGGGCAGCTTCTGGTCGCGCTTCTCCTCGACCTTGATGATGTGCCAGCCGAACTGCGTCTGCACGGGTTCGGAGAGCTCCCCGACATCGAGCGCAAAAGCCGCGTCCTCGAAAGGCTTCAGCATCTGCCCACGGGTAAAGAAGCCGAGATCGCCGCCTTCCGCGTTCTTGTCCTTCGAGGTCTCTTTGGCCACCGCGGCGAAGTCCTCACCCTTCTTCAGACGCTCTTGAATTTGTTTCGCCTCGGCCTCGCTGCCCACGAGAATGTGCCGTGCATGCACCTCCTGCTCCGGCTTCATCTTGGCGATCTTGTCGTCGTAGATCTTCTTGGCGGCCTCATCGTCGACCGCGCCGGTGATGCTCGCATCGAAGAACGCATCGCGCAGAGCGCGGCGTGTGTGGTACTTCACCCGCGCGTCAAACGTGTCGGTCTCGTTGAGCTTTTCCTTCTCGCCGGCCGCGGCCATCAACTCGTTCTCGATGACGAACTGCAGAAGGACACGCTTGCGGTCCTCGGGCCGATAGTTGCCGAGCCGCGGGCCGACCTCGGATGCAGCGAAATCGATATCCGACTGCTTGATATCGACGCCGTTGACGCGGGCCAACACGGCTTCCTCGGCGGCGGCGGTGAACGGCACAAATGAGACGGACGCTGCAAGGAGCAGCAAAGCTGACCAGATTTTCACAGGATAGATCCTCGTCTTCTGCTCGCGATCTGCCCTTTGAAACGGCGGGCGAGCGGGTTTGGGTGCTTCCCCCGGCCATCTTTAGCGTTGGCCCCCGCCATTGCCAAGCATGGGAATTGACGGCGAACCATTTATTCGATATTTCTAGAACTATGGACGCATCAACAGCCGTCACCGCCTTGGGCGCTTTGGCACAGGAGAGCCGGCTCAAGGTCTTCCGCCTCCTCATCCGCGCCGGGCACGCCGGCATGGCCGCGGGCGATATCGCGCGCGGGCTCGATGTGCCCCACAACACCATGTCGTCGCACCTTGCCATCCTGTCCCGGGCCAAGCTCGTGACGGCGCGAAAGGACGGCCGCTCGGTGATTTATGCGGTCGATCTGGATGGCACGCGGGCGCTGCTGTCCTTCCTGGTGGAGGATTGCTGCCAGGGCGAGCCCGCCCTTTGCACGCCCGCGATCGAAGCCACCCTCGCCGCGTGTTGTTCGGAATAATCGGAGGAAACGTCCCATGACGGCCGCAAAGAGCAACGATCCCCTCAACGTGCTCTTCCTGTGCACAGGCAATTCCGCCCGCTCCATCCTCGCCGAATGCATCCTCAATCGGGAAGGAATGGGCAGGTTTCGGGCCTATAGCGCCGGAAGCATGCCGGCCGGCAAAGTGAACCCCCTGGCGCTGAACCTCTTGCGCAAGCTGAACTATGACGTCTCGAGCCTGCACTCGAAGTCCTGGGAGGAGTTCGCGGGCGCGGACGCGCCCCAGCTCGATTTCGTGTTCACCGTTTGTGACAACGCCGCCAACGAGGTCTGTCCCATTTGGCCCGGCCAGCCCATGACCGCCCATTGGGGCCTTCCCGATCCCGCTTCGGTCCAAGGCACCGAGGCCGAGAAGGCGTTTGCCTTCGATGACACCTACCGCATGCTCAACCAGCGCATCTCGATCTTCGTCAATCTGCCGCTTGAGAGCCTGAATAAGCTCTCCCTCCAGAAGCAGCTCGACGCGATCGGCAAGGCGGCGTCTCCCGCATCCCGCGAGCCGGCCTGAGGCCGGCCCCATCGCGCCTGCCCGTCGCGTTGACAAGGGTAAGGCTGCCTCTTATGTCTCAACCGCGTTGATCCCCGGCATTTTTCGTCGTTTTCCTCATGGTTGACGAGCATCGGCCGAGGGTCGCCGCACTCAAGCAGCCAAGGACCTTACGGGCTTCGTTCGAGAGCCCCGATCGGCCCGGCTCCTGCCATAAGAGGCTATTGATCGATGCTTTCCTTCGGCACCTTCGCCACCAAAGTCTTTGGCTCCGCCAACGACCGCAAGCTTAAGAAATACACGGGCGCGGTCGAGGCCATCAACGCACTCGAGCCCGAGGTCGCCGCACTCACCGACGAGCAGCTTCGCGCCCGCACCGACGAATTCCGCAAACGCTTCGCGGACGGCGAAAGCCTCGATGACTTGCTTCCGGAAGCCTTCGCCACCGTCCGCGAGGCCGCCAAGCGCACGCTTGGCCAGCGCCACTTCGACATGCAGCTCGTTGGCGGCATGGTGCTGCACGAAGGCCGCATCGCCGAGATGAAGACCGGCGAAGGCAAGACCCTCGTCGCCACGCTTGCCGTCTATCTGAACGCCCTCGCCGGGCGCGGCGTCCACGTCGTCACCGTCAACGACTACCTGGCCAGCCGCGATGCTGCTTGGATGGGCGCCGTCTACAAGTTCCTGGGGCTTACGGTCGGCACCATCGAGCACGACCTCGGCGATGCGCAGCGCAAAGAGCAATATGCCTGCGACGTCACCTACGGCACCAACAACGAGTTCGGCTTCGACCATCTGCGCGACAACATGAAGTACTCCGCGGCCGAGATGGTGCAGCGCGGCCACTACTTCGCCATCGTCGACGAGGTGGACTCCATTCTCATCGACGAGGCGCGCACGCCGCTCATCATCTCCGGCCCCCTCGACGACCGCTCGGACTTCTACACCACCATCGACGTCTTCATTCCCAAGCTGGTTGACGAAGACTTCGAGCTCGATGAGAAAACGCGCCACGTGACGCTCACGGAAGCCGGCAACGAGCATGTCGAGCAGCTCCTGAGCGATGCGGGCCTGCTGAAGGGTGACTCGCTCTACGACGTGGAGAATGTCAGCGTCGTGCACCATGTGCAGCAGGCGCTGCGCGCGCATAAGCTATTCCTGCGCGACCGCGACTACATCGTGAAGGACGACGATGTGGTCATCATCGACGAATTCACCGGCCGCATGATGTCCGGCCGCCGCTATTCGGAAGGTCTGCACCAGGCGCTCGAGGCCAAGGAGAAGGTGACGATACAGCCCGAGAACCAGACGCTCGCCACCATCACCTTCCAGAACTACTTCCGCCTCTATGAGAAGCTCGCCGGCATGACCGGCACCGCCGTGACCGAGGCGGACGAGTTCATGGACATCTACAATCTCGACGTGATCGAGGTGCCGACGAACCGCGACATGATCCGCGAGGACCAGGACGACCAGGTCTACCGCTCGGCGAGCGAGAAGTACAAGGCCATCATCGAGCTCATCAAGGACGCGCAGAAGCGCGGCCAGCCCATGCTGGTCGGCACGACCTCCATCGAGAAATCCGAGGTGCTATCGGAGCTGCTGAAGAAGGACAAGGTTCCCCACTACGTGCTGAACGCGCGCTACCACGAGCAGGAGGCGCACATCATCGCGCAGGCCGGCGTACCGGGCGCCATCACGATCGCCACCAACATGGCGGGCCGCGGCACGGATATTCAGCTTGGCGGCAACGTCGACATGCAGATCGAGGCCTGGCTCGCCGAGCAGACGGAGAAGGGCAAGGAGCCGACCCCCGACCAGGTCGAGAAGCGGCGCACCGAGATCGCCGCCGACATCGAGGCCAAGAAGCAGCAGGCCCTCGAAGCCGGCGGCCTCTTCGTGATCGGCACCGAGCGCCATGAGAGCCGGCGCATCGACAATCAGCTGCGCGGCCGCTCCGGCCGTCAGGGCGACCCCGGGCGCTCGCGCTTCTTCCTGTCGCTTGAGGACGACCTCATGCGCATCTTCGGCTCCGAACGCATGGACGGCATGCTCAAGGCGCTGGGCCTGAAGGAGGACGAAGCCATCGTCCATCCCTGGATCAACAAGGCCCTGGAGAAAGCGCAAGCCAAGGTCGAGGCGCGCAACTTCGACATCCGCAAGAACCTACTCAAGTTCGACAACGTGATGAACGACCAGCGCAAGGCGATCTTCGAGCAGCGCCTCGAGCTTCTGGGCGACACGGATCTCAACGAGACCGTCGCCGAGATGCGCCGCTACGTGGTCGACGATCTGGTGGCGCAGAATATCCCCGAAAAGTCATACTCCGAACAGTGGGACATCGCGGGCCTGAAGGAGAAGGTGAACGACCTCTTCGGCCTCGATCTGCCGATCGACGAGTGGGCAGCCGAGGAAGGCATCGCCGAGGCGGAAATCCACGAGCGGCTGATCAAGGCCACCGACGAGGCCGCCGCGAAGAAGGCGGCACAGTTCGGGCCGCAGGTCATGCGCCAGCTCGAGCGCGCGGTGTTGCTGCAGACCCTCGACGGGCTGTGGCGCGAGCACATTCTCACGCTGGAGCATCTGCGCCAGGTGATCGGCCTGCGCGGCTACGGGCAGCGCGACCCGCTCAACGAGTTCAAGAGCGAGAGCTTCACCCTGTTCGAGCAGATGCTCGCCCGGCTGCGCGAAGCAGTGACCGGACAGTTGATGCATATCGAGCTCGCACAGGAAGAGGTACCGCCGCTGGAAGGTGCCGAGCTGCCGCCCATGGAGGCGCATCACATCGACCCCATCACGGGCGAGGACGAATTCGCGCTCGAAGGCGCCGGCGTGGGGCCCGGCGGCGCGGCAAAGCCTGCGCGCGCGCGAAAAGCCGCGAGCGCCGTGAACCCCGGCGACCCCACGACCTGGGGCAAGGTTCAGCGCAACGCGCTCTGCCCTTGCGGCTCCGGCAAGAAATATAAGCACTGCCACGGCACCTATAGCTAAGACGCCCATCCCGCACTAAAACTCGGGCGCGCATCTAAGCATGTTCGTGTTGCCCGCCTTCGCGGAGGGAACCGGAACGGCATCTCAGCGCTTTTGTCAGCGGGATCAGGGGAACGCTTCATTATATGACGCTCGATCAGGCGCTCGCCTTCGCCATCGTTATCGGCATGATGGGGCTCTTCATCTGGGGGCGCCTGCGCTACGACATGGTCGCGCTGCTGGCGCTGCTGGCCACCCTCGCCGCCGGCATCGTTCCGCCTGAAAAGGCCTTCACCGGCTTCAGCGACGACATCGTCATCATCGTGGCGAGCGCGCTGCTCGTGAGCGCCGCGGTCGGCCGCTCGGGCGTCGTCGAGCGCGTGGTGCGCCAGCTCGGCCCCTATCTCACGAACACTTTCCGCCAGGTCGCGGCGCTGGTCGGCTCGGTCACGGTGATGTCGGGCTTCGTCAAGAATATCGGCGCGCTCGCCATGCTGATGCCGATCACGTTTCAGCTCGCGCGCCGCACCGGCACCTCGCCGTCCTCGCTGCTGATGCCCATGTCGTTCGGCGCACTTCTCGGCGGCATCGTCACCCTGATCGGCACCTCGCCCAACATCATCGTATCGCGCGTGCGCGAGCAAATCCTCGGCGAGCCGTTCCACATGTTCGACTTCGCGCCGGTGGGGGCCACGCTTGCCGCGCTCGGCTTCGTCTTTCTGATCTTCGGCTGGCGGCTGCTGCCCACGGACCGCAAAGGCGCCGTCTCCATGGACGTGGCCTTCAAGCTGGAGGGCTACACCACCGAGGTCACCGTGCCGGAGGACTCGCCCGCCGCCGATATCACCGTGAAGGCGCTCGAGGATCTCGGCGAGGGCGACATCGAGGTCATCGCTCTTCTGCGCGGGACCACGCGGCACTTCGATCCGGCGGGACACAGCATCATCAAATCCGGCGACGTCTTGATCCTACGCGGCGAACCGGCGGCGCTCGAACGCATCGTGGCCCTGGAGAAGCTGACGCTGATCCGCGACGATAAGAGCAAGGAGCGCGATACCCCGACCGACGACGTCGGCATCATGGAGGCGGTGATTACGCCCGATTCCCAGCTGATCGGCTACTCAGCCGGCCAATTCAAGCTGGGCGACCGCCACGGCATCGACCTGCTCGCCGTGAGCCGCACCGGGCGGCGCATCGCCAACCGCCTGCGCACCGTGAAGCTGCGCGCCGGTGACGTGGTCGTGCTTCAGGGCAATCTGTCGACCATGCCCGAAACGCTCGGCGAACTGCATCTCCTGCCGCTGGCCGAACGCGACCTGCGGATCGGCCGCCAAGGGAGCCTCATCCCCATTTCCGTGCTGACCGCGGCCATGGTGCTCGTCGCCTTCAACCTCGTTCCCGTGACCGTCGCGTTTTTCGGTGCCGCGGTCACCCTGCTCGTTGCCCGCTCGCTGTCTTTGCGCGAAGCCTATGACGCGGTGGAATGGCCGATCCTTGTCATGCTCGGCGCGCTGATTCCGGTGAGTGACGCGCTGCGCACCACCGGCGGCACCGACCTCATCGCCGCATGGCTGTCGGATACGGCCGCCTCGTTGCCCGCTTACGGCGCGCTCCTGCTTCTGATGGCCGCGGCCATGGCGGTGACGCCCTTTCTCAACAACGCCGCAACCGTGCTCATCATGGCGCCCATCGCCGCAAGCTTCGCCGCCAGTCTTGGCTACAACCCCGACCCCTTCCTCATGGCCGTGGCCATCGGGGCGGCGTGCGACTTCCTCACGCCCATCGGGCATCAGTGCAACACGCTGGTGATGGGACCTGGAGGCTACCGCTTCGGCGACTATTGGCGGCTGGGTCTGCCGCTATCGATCCTGGTGCTCGCCGCCGGCACGCCGCTCATTCTGTATTTCTGGCCGATCTAGGCGCTCACGTGTTGCCGGCGATCTCCGAGGGGCAATGCGCCTCGACCGGGCTTTCGAGCGTGGCGAGGCTGCCGTCCTCGAACACATAGCGGCCCTCGCAGACGCTGACCTTGGGGGGCAGCTTTGTCTGCTCGAACAGATCGTAGCCCTGCTTGAGATCCGCCCAGAAGCCGCTCCATTGATCGCCGCTGCGCAAGCGCAAATTTCGCTCGGTCATGCGGAACGGAAAGGCGTGCACCGGAATGCGCGCCTGGCCGTTGTCGAGCGCCGCGGTGACGAAGTCCCAGATTTCGTCCACCACGCCGTCGGTCACCGCGTAACAGCCGATCGACGAACAGCCGCCATGCACCATGAGGAAGGAGCCGGTCCGGCCCTGTGAGCGGTCATACACATTGGGAAAGCCGAGATTGAAGGAGAGATGCATGCGGCTGTTCGGATTGAGCGCGTCCTTGCTCACCGTGTAGAAGCCCTCCGGCGCCTGCCGGTCGCCCTCTTTCAGCTTCGGACCCAGCCGCCCCGACCACATGCAGATCGGATAGGTGGCGAAGCGCTCGAAGCGTCCGCCCTTCTGCACCCAAAGCTCGATCTCCGACTCGAGCTTGTAGATGCGGATGTGGACCGGCACGCCCGGCTTCACCCCGGCCCTGTCGAGCCGCGCGGCCAACCGGGAAAGGTTCGGCGTGCCGGGCAGCGGCTTGCCGGCGCGGTGCAGCGCTTTGTGGTCGGCACGGTCCCAATTGATGGTGACGCGGTCGATCAACTGCCGCCCTTGCGGGGTCAGCAGAAAATATGCGCCGGCTGCAAGCGTCACGAGAAAAACAAAGATGAGAAGACGCCGCAACATCGCCGATCATGAGCCAATGAAAGAGGCCAGAGGATGGAGTATAGCGCCAAACCGGGAGAGGTCCGGCGTACCGCGAAGGAGCGGCGCCGCTACTTCTTCTTGGTGGGCTTGATGGAGGGGGTGGCGGGCCCAAGCGTCATCGCGCGATAATTGGGATCGATCGAGCCGAAACCCAGTCCCATGACGCTGCCGAGCGGCTTCGCGAGCGATGCCTGCGACATGGCCGGCTTCTCGCTCTGCTTCGGCGCCTTGAAGGCCACCATGGGCAGCTTCTGATATTTCGGGCACGAACGGCGGGGGTTTGGATATTTGCCGTCGGGGAACGCCGCATTGACCACATAGCGGCTGCCGCACACGGCAAGGGAGGGCGCCAGACGCGTAGTCTCGAAGTAGTCGTAGCCTTCCTTCAGATTGGCCCAGAACTCATACCAATCGTCTTCGCGGTGCGCCGCCAGATTGGCCGCCGTCATACGGAAGGGGAACGCATGCAGCTGGAAGTTTTCCTGGCCGCTGGTGAGCGCCTCCCGCGCCAGGTTGAAGATTTCCTCCACCACCGCATCGGTCATGGCGTAGCAGCCCGACGACGTGCAATCGCCGTGCACCATCAAATTGGAACCGGTACGGTTCAGCGCCCGGTCATAGGCGTTGGGAAAGCCGATGTTGAAGGCGAGGTGATACTTGCTGCGCGGATTCATCAGATCCTTGTCGATCAGATAGAATCCTTCAGGCGCTTGCCGGTCGCCTTGTTTCAACTTCGGACCCAAGCCGCCGGAGTAAGCGCAGATCGGATAGGTCTTGAAGTGGTAGTAGTGCCCGTCGTCTTTCTGCTTCCACACTTCGAGTTCGGACTCGGCCTTGAAGATGCGCATGAGAATGGGCTGCTCTACGGACATGCCCTTCTCGGCGAGCAGCGCAGCTGTCTGCGGCGAGAGCGGCTTCATGTACGGTGGCGAGAATTGCCCACAGCCAGCGAGCGCGGCCGCAAAAGCAACCACGCCTACCGCGAAAACGGCCGTGACAAACCCTGAACGAAGCATACGCAGTGCCCCTCGCGCACCTCGGCCAAAATCAAATGAGAAGGGTCAAAGGAACGTGAGCGCGACCCTCGCGCCACGCCACCGAGATCCCCCGATTTGGCGCATTATTATACGCTCGCCGCAACCCGTGTTGGACTCAAAAAATGGCGCTTTTTTGGGCGGTGGCGCGCTCTATTCCGCCCGGCCCATGGCGAGGAATTTTTCGCGCCGATCCTTGCGAATCTGGTCCGGCGAAAGCCCGTCATATCCGGCGATCGCCTGGACGATCACGTCGCCGGCGGCCTTGACCACGCCTTCTGTGTCCCGATGGGCGCCGCCCACCGGCTCGGGGATGATGCCATCGACGATTCCGAGCCTCAGCAGGTCCTGGGCAGTGATCTTCATATTGGTGGCGGCGTCCTGGGCACGGCTCGAATCCCGCCACAAAATGGAGGCCGCGGCCTCCGGCGAGGCCACGGTGTAGATCGAGTGCTCCAGCATGTAGATGCGGTTCGCCGTGGCAATCGCCACGGCCCCGCCGGAGCCCCCCTCGCCGATGATGAGCGAGACGATGGGCACCCCAAGGCGCATGCAGCAATAGGTCGAGCGCGCGATGGCCTCGGCTTGGCCGCGCTCCTCGGCGCCAATACCCGGATAGGCGCCTGCCGTATCCACCAGGCTCACCACGGGGAGCGAGAACCGGTCGGCCATTTCCATCAGACGCACCGCCTTGCGGTAGCCCTCGGGGCGCGCCATGCCGAAATTGTGCTTGATACGGCCTTCCGTGTCGGAGCCCTTCTCATGGCCGATGACCATGACCGAGCGACCCGACAGCCGTCCCATGCCGCCGATAATCGCCTCGTCCTCGGCAAAATAGCGGTCGCCCGCAAGCGGCGTGAAGTCCCGCACCAGCCCTGCGATGTAGTTCTTGAAATGAGGCCGTTCCGGGTGGCGGGCGACTTGCGTTTTTTGCCACGGCGTCAGCTCGGAATAGGTCTCCTGCAGCGCCTCATGCGCCCGCGTCTCCAGCCTCGAAAGCTCCTCGGTGATCGGCGCGGAGGCGTCATCGCCGGCGAGCGCCCTCAGCTCGGCGACCTTGCTCTCAAGCTCGGCAATGGGTTTTTCGAAATCGAGATATGTGCGCATACGACTTGGTGAGATCCCTCGGGAAACCCCGTTTTCCCGGCGGGCATCCTTACAGCAAAAAGAAAGGCAACGGGAACCCGGTTGTAAGTGGCCTTGCTAAGATAGCCTGTCAACCGGCGACCCGCGCCACTCGGCACAAGAGATTAGCGCCGCTTGGTTAAGTGAGCCTGAGCCAAGGGGTGATGCTGCTCCACGAGCCGGCGCAAACGTTCCTCGATGACATGGGTGTAGATCTGCGTGGTCGAGATGTCCGCATGCCCGAGAAGCTGCTGAACCGTACGCAAATCCGCCCCCCGTTCGAGCAGATGGCTGGCAAAGGCATGGCGCAGCACATGCGGCGACACCCGGGCCGGTTCGAGATTTGCGGCGAGCGCCAGCGCTTTCAACTCCTGCCCGAATCGCTGGCGGGTAATGTGCTGACCGCCGCCGCCGGTGGGGAACAGCCAAGCCGAAGGCCCGCGCCCCTTATCCTCTTGCAAAGCCGCAAGATGCACGGCCAGCGCCTCCCGCGCCGCCTCGTTCAGCGGCACGAGCCGCTCACGCCCCCCCTTGCCCTTGATGGTGAGCACGCGATCGTCGGCCGCGAGCACGTTGCGCGGCAGCGCGATCAGCTCCGATACCCGCAATCCCGACGCATAGAGCATTTCCAGCAGCGCGTAGAGCCGCAAGGCCCGCCGCCGCGGCGCCCCCTCGGCCGCGGTGACCGAAGCCTGCTTGGCCGTGTCGATCAGCGTCTCCACCTCGGCGAGCGAGAGAATCTTGGGCAACGGGCGGCCAAGCTTCGGACTGTCGATGGCCGAGGTCGGATCGTCGGCGCGCAAGCCCTCGCCGAGGAGAAAGCGGAAGAACTGGCGGATGGCGGAAAGCTTGCGGGCACGCGAGGTAGCCGCCAGCCCCTTGCCCGCCAGGCCCTCGAGATAGGCCCGCACATGATCGGCGGACGCCTTAGCCGCGCTGCTCTTCTTGACGGCGAGAAAGCCGAGAAAGTCCGAAATGTCCCTGGTATAGGCGTCGATGGTGTGCGCGGCGGCCCCGCGCTCGGCCATGAGCATGTCGAGAAACAGGGCAAGCTCCGATGCCCCGGCGCCTTTGGCCACGGTCTTGGTCTTGGTCACGTTCTTGGTTCCGGCCAAGACTTAGCCCCTCACCGGCCAGGGACGGCGTGCCCGGCAGGACCCCTGATCCATATCGGCGGGTAACGCGCCCTTATTGTGCGCGATGGCTCGGCGGTAAGGTGATAGAGGGTTCTGCGGTCGTGGCGGCAGTGGCGTCCGCGGCGTGAGGCTCCGCCTTGACGTTGCGCAGAGCTTTGGAGATTTCCCTAGGCTCTGGCTGAAAATATTCGGCGAGCACATAGAGGCTTCCAGCGACGACACCGGCGATCGTCCCTAAAACTGCGAGGAAACGAAACAGTGTTGGCATCGAGGCGCTCGTGTTCCTAACTGTGTGGGTGCCCGAACAGGGCCTTATACAAGGGCCCTAATACAGGGGCTATACTATGACTCAAAGCCATCGGGCGCCTTAACCCCCTACAATCCCCATCATGGACGATTCGACACCGCCCTGTCAGCATGGGAGATATGTGGCCTCACCCCCACGACCATGACCCTACGTTTGGCTGAACATAGCAAGGATCGCGAGCAACAGTTGGCGCAAATCCGCCAGTCTTTGGGCCCGCGCTCCATCGTGCTGATTGGGCTGATGGGCGCCGGCAAAACCGCGGTTGGGCGCAGGCTTGCGAGCTGGCTCGACCTCCCGTTCACCGACGCCGACACCGAAATCGAGGCGGCGGCGGGCCAGAGCATCAAGGAGATTTTCGCCGAGCACGGGGAAGCCTATTTCCGGGAGGGTGAGCGCAAGGTCATCGCCCGGCTCCTGGAGGGCGGCCCGCAAGTGCTTGCCACCGGCGGCGGTGCCTATATGAACCCGGAGACGCGGGCCGCCATCCAGGCGCACGGCATCTCGATCTGGCTCAAGGCGGACTTGCGTGTGCTTTTGAAGCGCGTGAGCCGGCGCGACCACCGGCCGTTGCTCGCCGTAGGAGACCCCGAAGCCGTAATGAAGAAACTGATGGCCGAGCGCAATCCCGTCTACGCCGAAGCCGACCTCATCGTGGAGAGCCACGAAGTGCCGCATGACGTGATCGTCGGCGCGGTCGCCGATGCGCTCGCCGCGAAGCTCGGCTGCGCCATGCCGGCGCGCAAGCCGCGCCGCAAGAAGGTGCAGTGATGTGCGACGGCACGGCGACTCTCGCTGCTGAGACAATTATCGACGTGGGGCTGGCCGAGCGCGGCTATGCCATCGTCATTGGCGAGGACCTTATCGGCGCGGCCGGACCACGCCTCAAGGCACTGCTGCCCCACGCGCGTTTTGCCGTGGTCAGCGATGCCAATGTCGCGAGCCTCCACATGGCCCCGCTCAAGGACAGCCTCGAGCAAGAAGGCCTGTTCCTCGGTTCCGCCGTCGTGGCCCCGGGCGAGGCCAGCAAGAGCTTTCCGGCATTGGCCAAACTTTGCGAGACCCTGCTCGATCTCGGGGTCGAGCGCGGCGACTGCGTGATCGCCTTCGGCGGCGGCGTTGTCGGCGACCTCACGGGCTTCGCGGCGTCGATCTTGCGGCGGGGCGTGCGCGTCGTGCAGATGCCGACGACATTGCTGGCGCAGGTCGACTCGGCCATCGGCGGCAAGACCGGCATCGACACCAAGCAAGGCAAGAACCTGATCGGCACGTTCCATCAGCCGAGCCTCGTGCTTGCCGACGTCGCGGTGCTGTCGACTTTGAGTCCCCGCGAGTTCCGCGCGGGCTATGCCGAAGTGGCGAAATACGGGCTCCTGGGCGATGCGCCCTTTTTCGCCTGGCTCGAACAGAATTGGGGCGATGTGTTCAAAGGCGAGGACGGCAAGCGCCGCCACGCCGTGGAGACCAGCGCCCGTGCCAAGGCGGAGATCGTCGTGGCGGACGAGCGCGAGATGAGCGGCACCCGCGCGCTGCTCAATCTCGGCCACACCTTCGGCCACGCGCTCGAAGCTTTCGCCGGCTTTTCGGACCGCCTGCTGCACGGCGAGGCGATCGCCATCGGCATGCGGCTCGCCTTCACCTATTCCGTCGAGCGGGGCTTGTGCGCCCCCGAGGACGCGGCCCGGGTGGAGCAGCATTTCCGCGCCGTGGGCCTGCCCACCGAGATCAGCGCCATTCCGGGCGATAAACCGACCACAGGGGAGCTGTTGCGCCTCATGGCCCAGGACAAGAAGGTCACGGGCGGCAAGATGGTCCTGGTGCTTGCCCGCGGGATCGGCCAAGCCCTTGTCGAGAGCGATATCGCCATGGACCAATTAACGGATTTCTTGAAACGGGAGTGCGCGGGCCGATGACCTTAGCGTTAGGCCTAACGCTCGGCGCCATTGTCGGCCTCCTTGTGGTCTCCGCCTTCTTCTCCGGTTCGGAAACGGCGCTGACGGCGGCCTCCCGCGCGCGCATGCATGCGCTGGAGGAAGACGACAATCCGCGCGCGAAGCTCGTGACCCGGCTGCTCGCCTCCCGCGAGCGGCTGATCGGCGCGCTGCTGCTCGGCAATAACCTGGTCAACATCGCGGCCTCCGCGCTGGCGACCAGCCTGTTCCTCTCGGTGTTCGGCGAAGCGGGCGTGATCTACGCCACCATCGTCATGACCGTGCTCGTCGTGGTGTTCGCCGAGGTGCTGCCCAAGACCTACGCCATTCTCAACGCCGACCGCATGGCGCTCGCAGTCTCGCCGATCTTGAAGATTCTCGTCGCCGTGCTGGCCCCGGTGACGGCGGCGCTGCAATTTCTCGTCCGCCACACGCTGCGGCTGTTCGGCAGCAACATCGACGACGACGCCGACGTGCTCTCGGCGCATGAGGAGATCCGTGGCGCCATCGAGCTGCACCACAAGGAAGGCGGCGTGGTGAAGCTCGACCGCGACATGCTGGGCGGCGTGCTCGACCTGCGCGAGCTCACCGTGTCGGACATCATGGTGCACCGAACCAATATGGATGCCATCGACGCGGAGCTGCCGCCCGACGAGATCGTCGACGCCGCGCTGAAGAGCCCGCACACGCGGCTCCCGCTGTGGCGCGGCGAACGCGAAGAAATCGTCGGGGTGTTGCACGCGCGGATGCTGCTCCAGGCCTTGCGCGACGCCAAGGGCGATGTGTCGAAGCTCGATGTCATGACGATCGCCAACCCGCCGTGGTTCGTGCCCGACACCACGACGCTCAAGGATCAGCTCAACGCCTTCCTCAAGCGCAAAGCCCATTTCGCCGTGGTCGTGGACGAGTACGGCGAGGTGATGGGTCTTTTGACCCTGGAGGACATTATCGAGGAGATCGTCGGCGAGATCACCGACGAGACCGACATCGCCGCCGCGCAAGCCAAGCCGCAGCCCGACGGCTCGCTGATCGTCGACGGGCTGGTGCCGATCCGCGACGTGAACCGGCTCATGGAATGGGACCTGCCCGACGAGGAAGCGACCACCGTTGCCGGCCTCGTCATCCACGAGGCGCAGACCATCCCCAATCCGGGTCAGGCCTTTACCTTCCACGATTTCCGCTTCGAGGTCTTAAGGCGTCACCGCAACCGCATCACGTCCTTGCGCATCACGCCGCTGGACATGGCCCAGCCCGAAGTCAAGGAAAGCAACGCGGCCTCATGAGTCCCGCGCGCCCTCCTCTGGGCTGAGCGCGGTAATGGCCAGCGCGTGGATCTTGCCGGCCAGTTCGTCGGCCAGCACTTCGTTCACCATGCGATGACGCGCCACCCGCGACTTGCCGGTGAAGGAATTCGACACCACTTTAATGGCGAAATGGCTCTCCCCGGTGCCCGGCGAGCCGGCATGGCCCGCGTGGTTGTGGGACTCGTTGACCACTTCGAGCGCTTCCGGCGCGAAGGCTTTGCTCAACTTTTCTCTGATCGACTGTTCAACGGTCATGCTTTGACAATCCTCGAATACGTGAAGAGCGCGTGCGCCGGCGCTTAACCGGCCAGACTATCGCTTTTGTCATCGTGGAGCCATGCTTGTTGTGATCAATGCAGCTTCCCATAATGCCGATTCCATGAAGCTCGATTCAAAACTCTTCGACCGCCTCCGCGTCAAGCCAGACAAGAACCGTCTGCTGCGCGAAGCCTGCCCGGAATGCGAGTGGGAGGGCTGTAGCGAGCCCGGTCTCTACCCCGCTCCGAAGGGCCGCGGTCTCGAGGGGCAGTACCACCGCTACTGCCTCGACCATGTGCGCGCATACAACAAGGGCTACAACTATTTCTCCGGCCTGCCGGACGACGACGTCGTCGAGCAGCAGAAGAGCGATTCCATCGGCAACCGCCCGACCTGGTTCGTCGGGGTCAATTCCTGGGCCCGTAATCGCACTAAACGCGGTAAGCGCGGCGGCTACGCCCACCGCTTCGAGTCCCAGGATCCGTTTGGCCTGTTCGGTGAGGACGCGCCGGGCGGCCCAAAACCGGGTGTGGCGCCGCGCCGCCCCCTGAAGCGCTTGGAGCTCAAGGCGCTCCGCCACCTCAATCTGGAGGACAGCGCGACCAAGAAGGACATCAAGGCGCGCTTCAAGGAATTGGTTAAGCGCCTCCACCCCGATCACAATGCCGGCGACCGGTCTTCGGAGGACAAGTTGCGCGAAGTGATCCAAGCCTATAACTATCTGAGACAGGCTGGACTTGCCTAAATGGCGGGGGTCAGCCCCAGCAAAATCAGGGCCTTACGGTATGCCGGGCCCTTACTGAAACACGACACACAGGCTTATCATCGATCATGACACTTGAAGCTGCCCAGAACGGCGCCGGCTTGCCGGATATGACGGTATCCGTGCGCCAAGTCTTCGGCATCGATTCCGATCTGGACGTGCCGGCTTACGCACAAGCGGACGAGCACGTGCCCGATGTCGACCCGGACTATCTCTTCAACAAGGACGTGACGCTCGCCATCCTCGCCGGTTTCAAACACAACCGCCGCGTGATGATCCAGGGCTATCACGGCACCGGCAAATCGACCCATATCGAGCAGGTCGCCGCCCGGCTGAATTGGCCGTGCATCCGCATCAATCTCGACAGCCATGTGAGCCGGATCGACCTCGTCGGCAAGGATGCCATCGTCATCAAGGACGGCATGCAGGTCACCGAGTTCCGCGAGGGCATTCTGCCTTACGCGCTCCAGACCAATACGGCTTTGTGCTTCGACGAATACGACGCAGGCCGCCCCGACGTGATGTTCGTCATTCAGCGCGTGCTGGAAGTCTCCGGCAAGCTGACCCTGCTCGACCAGTCCAAGGTCATCCGGCCGCATCCGTCCTTCCGACTGTTCGCCACCACGAACACGATCGGCCTTGGCGACACGAGCGGCCTCTATCACGGCACCCAGCAGATCAATCAGGGCCAGATGGACCGCTGGTCCATCGTCGCCACGCTCAACTATCTGCCCCATGACGACGAGGTGGATATCGTCGCGGCCAAGGCCAAAACCTGGAACACCGAGGAAGGCCGAAAGGTCGTGTCCAACATGGTCCGCGTGGCCGAGCTGACCCGCAACGCCTTCATGAACGGCGACCTCTCCACGGTGATGAGCCCCCGCACGGTGCTCACCTGGGCCGAGAACGCCGAGATTTTCGGCGATGTGGGAACGGCCTTCGCGCTGTCCTTCCTCAACAAATGCGACGAGTTGGAGCGCGGCCTGATCGCCGAGTTCTATCAGCGCTGCTTCGGCGAGGATTTGCCGCAATCGACAGCCAACGTAGCTTTGAGCTGATCCCATGACTGCCAGCAAACGGAAAGAGGCGCCCCTCGATCCGTTCAAACGCGCCGTAACCCTCACCACCCGCTCCATCGCCGCCGATGGCAACGTCGAAGTGGTGTTCACGACGGAGCCTCCAGGGCTTGCCGGCAAGACCGCGCGAGTACCCGAGCCCTCACGCGTGCCCACCAAGGACGAAATTTCCGTGATCCGCGGGCACGCGGATGCCGCCGCCCTGGCCATCGCCTGTCACGATGACGGGCTGCACCGGGCGCTGGCGCCCTCCGGCGGCGATGCCCGCGCCGTGTTCGAGGCGATCGAGCAGGCCCGCGTGGAGGCGATCGGCGCCCGGCGCATGGAAGGCGTTGCCGCCAATCTGAATGCGCGCATGGAGCAGCGCTACGCACGCAGCCGGGTTACCGAAGAAACCGAACGCAACGAGGCGCCGCTGTCCGATGCGCTTTCGCTGCTCGTGCGCGAGCGGCTGACAGGCGTGGCCCCGCCCGCCAGGGCGCGCCCGCTGGTCAATCTGTGGCGCCCCTGGATCGAGGAGCGCGCCCGCACCCTGCTCGACCGCATGCCCGAGACCCTGTTCGACCAGGACGCCTTCGGCCGGCTGGCGCGCGACGTGCTTGCCGCGCTCAATCTCGCCGACCAGCTCGACCAAGGCGATGAGGACGAGCAATCCTCCACGGAGGGCGAGCCCGACCCCAACGCCTCGGAGGATCAAGACGACAGCGCCGAGGGTCAGGACCGTGCAGAGCTGGCGCAAGAGACCCGCGGCGAGCCTGACGACACCTCCGAGGAGACGATGGAGGACCAGGAGGACGGCGCAACAGACCAGCTCGACCGCGACTCCGAGGCGGCCGACCTGCCGCGTCGCTCCGATCCCTGGCGCCCCAATTCGTCGGTTCTCGATGACCCGGAAGCCTTCGGCTACAAGGTTTTCACCCAGGCCTTCGACGAGATCGTCACCGCCGACGAGCTGTGCGACACCGACGAGCTCGACCGCTTACGCGCTTTCCTCGACAAGCAGCTTTCGGCGTTGCACGGGGCCGTGGCCCGGCTCGCCAACCGGCTTCAGCGCAGACTGCTCGCCCAGCAGAACCGCGGCTGGGACTTCGATCTGGATGAAGGCGTGCTCGATGCGGCGCGGCTGGCGCGAGTCATCATCGATCCCATGCACGCGCTCACCTTCAAGCAGGAGCGGGACACCGACTTCCGCGACACCGTGGTGACGCTGCTGCTCGACAATTCGGGCTCCATGCGCGGCCGGCCCATCATGGTCGCCGCCTGCTGCGCGGACATTTTGGCACGCACGCTGGAGCGCTGCGGGGTGAAGGTCGAGATCCTCGGTTTCACCACCCGCGCCTGGAAGGGCGGCCATTCGCGCGAGGCCTGGCTCAACGCCATGAAGCCGACGCTGCCCGGACGCCTCAACGATCTGCGTCATATCATCTACAAGGCCGCCGACACGCCCTGGCGGCGGGCCAGGCGCAATCTTGGGCTGATGATGCGCGAGGGACTGTTGAAGGAAAACATCGACGGCGAGGCGCTCGCCTGGGCCCATCAGCGTCTTCTGGCGCGGCCCGAGCAGCGGCGCATTCTCATGATGATCTCCGACGGCGCGCCGGTCGACGATTCCACGCTGTCGGTCAATTCCGGCTCCTATCTGGAAAAGCATCTGCGCAAGGTCATCACCGAGATCGAGACGCATTCGCCTGTCGAACTCTTGGCCATCGGCATCGGCCACGACGTCACGCGCTATTACCGCCGTGCCGTGACCATCACCGATGCCGAGGAACTCGCCGGCGTCATGACCGAGAAGCTCGCCGAGCTGTTCGACGAGGATTTGGCCTGGCGGCGACTGCACCGCAACGTGCCGTCCGCCGCCCGTGCCAAGCGCCGGGCCCTCCACTAAGTGCGCCACCCATCGCGCCGGACGCGGACAGCGCTTGTTCTCGCGCTGCTCTCCTTTGTCGCGCTGTTCGCCGTTGCCTCTTCGCTCGCGAGCAAGCCTCTGGACGTGCTGGAGCGCCCCATCAAGGTGCGCGTCACCGCCATTCCCATCACCTTCGACCGCGACGACACCAAGCGCGTGGCGTTCGGCAAGCTCACCTTCCGCGGCGGGCTCAACCTGTTCGGCAGGTCGCGGCATTTCGGCGGCTTCTCGGGCATCGCCATTGACGCCTCCGGCACCACGCTGCTTGCCGTAACCGATGCCGGCGCCTGGATGCGCGCCACGCTCGACTACAACGGCCGCTGGCTGAAGAGCTTCGATGAGGTGACCCTCGGCTCGATTCTCGGCCAGGACGGCAAGCCCTTGCAAACCGACGCCGAGCGCGACGCGGAAGGGCTGGCGCTGGCCTCAGGCGATACGCGGGCCGGTCAAGCCTATGTCGCCTTCGAGCGCGAGCAGCGCATCCTGCGCTATCCCTTCGACCCGGCGCGTTTCGGTCCGCCGACCGGCACCGTCCGCCTACCCAAGGAGGCCTCCGCCATGAGCGCCAATCAAGGGATCGAGGCGGTGGCGCTGATCCAGGCCGGAAGGCTGAAGGGCACTATCGTCGCCTTCTCCGAGCGCCTGAAGGATCGCAACGGCAATCTCAAGGGCTGGCTGATCGGCGGTCCCACCCCGGGCGCCATCACCGTGCGCCGCCTCGGCGGCTTCGACATTACCGATGCCGCGGGCCTCCCCGACGGTGGCTTGGTGATACTGGAGCGCCGCTTCCGCTATAGCGAGGGCGTAAAGATGCGTATCCGGCGCATCGGGGCAGCCGAACTCGGGCATGGCAAATTGATCGCGGGCGAGGTCCTGCTCGAGGCGACCGATCGGCTCAATATCGACAATATGGAAGCGATCGCCGTGCACCGCTCACGCGCAGGCGAGACCATCCTGACACTGATGTCGGATGACAATTTCAGCCCGCTTCAGCGGTCGCTGATCATGCAGTTCGCACTGCCGTAGCCAAATGAGCCTTAGGAGGCCGCCGCCGCCTGGCCCTCATGGGCCTTGGCGATTTCACGCTTGAGACGCCGCGCCTTCAGGGAAAGCTCATCTTCTCCGGCCTTCAGCAGATAGGCATCGAGGCCCCCGCGATGCTCCACGGAGCGCAGCGCGCTGGCGGAGACGATGAGCCGGACGCTCTTCTTCAGCGTGTCGCTCTGCAGCGTCACATTGCACAAATTCGGCAGGAAACGGCGCCTTGTGCGACGCTTAGCATGGCTCACATTGTTGCCGGTGAGCACGGCTTTGCCGGACAGCTCGCAGCGACGGGCCATGGTCCTATGTCCTTCTAGTCTTAATGAAAGCCGGTTGCGGCTCGTGGCGGTCCACAAGCGCAGGCATCTGGGAGGCGAGATATACGGGGATGGCCCTATTCGGTCAAGGCACCGCCTCGATTTCCGTCTATGCTTGCCAAATTGACGAATCCCCCGAATAGCTGGACAGTCTCGGGGCCTGGGTACGCGCGGGTCAGTATTTTGCTTGGGGTGGGGAGGCATGTGGGCACCACGACATAGCTTAAGCTTTGTGGCCGTGGCGGTCCTCACGTTGGGCCTCGGGCCCACGCTCGATGACGAGCGCGCCCGGGCCGAGTCCCCGGCCGTCTCCGCCGCGCGCATCATCGCCGTCTATCAGGTCAATCTCGGCAGGCTCAATCTCGGAGATTTCCGCGTCACCACCACGCTCCGCGGCGAGGGCTACCAGATGCGCGGCGAAGGCCGCTTCTCGATCCTCGAAGGCCTGGTCTTCAATTGGCAGGGTGTCACCTCCAGCTCCGGCAAGGTGACCGAGGCCGGGCCCGAGCCCGACACCTACGCTTCGAGCTATTCCGACGGCGGCAACAAGAGCGAACGCCTGAAGATGACCTTCGACGATGGCACGGTGGAGCGGATCTCGATCGTGCCGAACACGCGCCCGCACCCGGGCACCATCCCCGTCAGACGCGAGCAGCTGGAAGGCGTGCTCGACCCGATGAGCGGCGCCTTTCTCACCGCCCGCTCGGCCAACCCCAATGCGGACCTCAATGTCTGCAATCAGATGCTGCCGGTGTTCGACGGCAGGGCGCGCTTCGATCTCGTGCTCAAGCCGAAGAAGCGCGTCATGGTGCAGAACAAGGCGCGGACCTCCTATTCGGGGCCGGCGGCGATCTGCCGGGTGAAATTCATCCCCATCGCCGGCTACCAGCCGGGCGATCCGGGGATCAAGATGATGACCCAAAGCAACGAAATCGAGGTTTGGCTGATGCCGGTCAAGGGAACGCAGATGTATGTGCCCTATCGCATTGTCCTGCCGACACCCGTGGGCTATGGCACCGCGGTCGTCACATCCATCCAGGTCGCGGGTTCGCGGCGCGCGAGCATCGACTAACGCGCTCCGTCGACGGCGCGAAACAGACGAGACGACCCTTCGCAAAGCCAGGTGTTAACGCGGAAGCCCCAAAACCCAACATGTCGTAGGGAACGGACGCGGAAAATTTACGCTCCCCTGATTCGTGCGCGGTCCGTTCCCGTTGCGGCCCCGCGAAACGAGAGGCTCGATGAGAACCGGAAACGAGATGTAGTGTTCGCCGCCGAAAGCGGGCGACACGCGCCGAAGCCACCGGAGACGTCCGAGAGACTGTGCCATTTCGATGCAGAACATTTACCGAATGGGCGGAGTCACCGATTCGGACGGGATTCGTTCTGCTCCCGTTCACGCCCAAAGCGTGAGTCACGTTAAGAACTGCATAGAATGATCAGACCTTTATCCACGCAATCCACAGGTCTTGCGAAAGGCCGCGGCGTCACCGCCGTGCTCGGCCCCACCAATACCGGCAAGACCCACCTCGCCATCGAGCGCATGCTCGCCCATGACGTGGGCGTCATCGGCCTGCCCCTGCGGCTGCTTGCCCGCGAGGTCTACGACAAGGTCGTGGCCAAGGTCGGCGCCAACCAGGTCGCGCTCATCACCGGCGAGGAGAAGATCAAGCCGCCGAATGCGCGCTTCTATGTCTGCACCGTCGAGGCCATGCCGCGCGAGCTCGAGGCGGATTTTGTCGCCGTGGACGAGATCCAGCTCGCGGCCGACGCCGAACGCGGCCACGTATTCACCAACCGGCTATTCCATGCGCGCGGCATGAACGAAACGCTGCTGCTCGGCGCGGCGACGATGCGCGACGCCATCCGCGAGCTTCTGCCCGGCGCCAACCTTGTCTCGCGTCCGCGCCTGTCGAAGCTCTCTTATGCGGGCGACAAGAAGATCACCCGCCTGCCACGGCGCGCGGCGATCGTCGCCTTCTCGGTGAACGACGTCTATGCCATCGCCGAGCTGGTGCGACGGCAGCGCGGCGGCGCGGCAGTGGTGCTCGGGGCGCTGAGCCCCCGCACCCGCAACGCCCAAGTGGCGCTCTACCAGAATGGCGACGTGGATTTCCTGGTGGCGACCGACGCCATCGGCATGGGACTCAATCTCGATCTCGATCACGTGGCCTTTGCAGGCGTGCGTAAGTTTGACGGCCAGGCCCACCGCAATCTCTCGCCTTCGGAAATCGGCCAGATTGCCGGCCGCGCCGGCCGCCACATGAATGACGGCACCTTCGGCGTGACCGGCCAGGTCGCCCCCTTCGACACCGAATTGATCGACCGCCTGGAAAACCACACCTTCGATCAAGTCGGCATGCTGCAATGGCGCAGCCGCACCCTCGATTTTACCTCCCTCGAAGCGCTGCGCGACAGCCTGCGCGAGAGCCCCGAGCATACCCGCCTCACGCGCTCCCGGACGGTCGACGACGTAATCGCGCTCGAGAACGTCACCCGCGACGAGGACATTTGCGACCTGGCGCGCGCACCGGCCGCGGTCGGGCTCCTCTGGGAAATGTGCCAGATCCCCGACTATCGGAAGGTCTCGCCCAACAACCATGCCGAGTTCGTCGCAACGCTCTACCGCTTCGTCATGAGCGACGAGGGCAAGATTCCCGAGGATTGGTTCGCCAATCAAGTGGCGCAATCCGACCGCACCGACGGCGACCTCGATACGCTGTCAAACCGGCTTGCCCAAATTCGGACCTGGACATTTGTCTCACACCGCTCTCAATGGCTCCAGGATCCGGAGCACTGGCAGGAACGCACCAGGGTCATTGAGGATAATCTGTCTGACGCTCTTCACGAACGTCTGACACAACGCTTTGTCGACCGGCGCACCAGTGTGCTCATGCGGCGCCTACGCGATAAGGAGGAGATGATGGCCGAGATCAGTCCTGACGGTCAGATTCTTGTCGAGAACCATTATGTCGGACGCCTGGACGGCTTCCGCTTCACGCCCGATGCGTCCAGCGATGGCATTCACGGCAAGGCCGCGCGCCACGCCGCAGCCCAAGTGCTCGAGACCGAACTGGTCGCCCGCGCCGCGGCGCTTACCGCCGCGGCCGATGAGAGTATTGCGCTCACGCCCAACGGCCGCATCGTCTGGCAAGGCTCGGAGATCGGCCGGCTCGAACGTGGCGACACGGCGCTTAAACCGCGCATCCAACTCTTCACCGACGAGCATCTGGCCCCGCCGGACCGCGAGCGTATCGCGGTGCGCCTCGATGCGTGGCTCGCCGCCCATCTCGATGCGAAACTGAAGCCGCTGATCGCGCTGGGCCAGGCCCAGGACCTGACGGGCCTCGCGCGCGGTCTGGCCTTCCGGCTGACGGAAAATCTCGGCGTGCTTCGCCGCGATACGGCAGCCGCCGAGATCAAGGCACTCGACCAGGCCGACCGGGGTCAGCTGCGCAAATACGGCGTGCGCTTCGGCGCCTTCAATCTCTACTTCCCGGCCCTGCTCAAGCCCGCGGCCGCGGAGCTCTTGCTCCTGCTATGGGCGCTGCATGGCGGCCCCGAGCATAACCTCGATGCCGATGGCCTGCCGGAACGCCCGCAACAGGGGCTGACCTCCGTGGCGGCCGACAAGGCCATCCCGGAACCTTATTGGCGTGCCGCGGGGTTCCATGTCGCCGGCACCCGCGCCGTGCGCATCGACATGCTGGAGCGGCTGTCCGACCTCATTCGGGTTCGTGTCACCTGGCGCCCCGCGCCAGCAGAACAGGAGGGCGCGCCGGCCCCCTCGGGCGCCAGCGGCGATGGCGGGTTCCGCGTCGTGCCGGAGCTGATGTCCATGGTCGGCTGCTCGGGCGAGGAATTTGCCTCTATCCTGCGCGCGCTCGGTTTCCGCCTGGAACGCCGCAAGCTCGAAGCCGGCAACGGCGCCCCCGAACCTGAAATACCCGAGGCCGCGCCCACAGAAACAGGTGCCACTGCGACGCCCGAAAGCGGCGCTGAGCCGCAAGACGCGGTTTCCGCGCCCGCCGAACAGGCCGAAGCGACGACACCGCCGGAGCCTGCTTTCGATGAGATCTGGCGCCCCAGCAAGCGCAAGGACGCCCAGCGTTCGCATCGCGCCGGAAGAAGGTCGAACGAGCAAGGACCACAGGCCAATCGCCCGCAACGCCACGGCAAAGGTCAGGGCCAGGGTCAAGGCCAAGGCCAAGGCCAAGGCCAAAACAACAAAGCCCATGGCAAAGGCAGAGGCCAGGATCGGGTCAAGCCCGGAGGACAGGACCGCCAGCGCCAGCCGCGGCGGGAGCCCATGAGCCCTGAGCACTCGCCGTTCGCCGCCCTAAAGGACCTCCGTGATAGCCTCGCCGCGCGCGGCCGGCCCGAGCGGAGTTAGCCCCGCTCGTCCATGGCGGAGCAGCGCCTCGACAAATGGCTATGGTGCGCCCGGCTGGTGAAGACACGCTCAGGCGCGGCGCGGCTGATCACCGACGGCAAGGTCCGCATCAACGGCGAGCGCGCGCCGAAACCGAGCCGGCTGGTCCGTGACGGCGACGTGGTGACCACGGTCAAGCTGGGACGGCTTTCGATCGTGCGGATCCTCGATGCCGCCGAACGGCGGGGACCCGCCAGCGCCGCACAAGCCCTTTATGAGGATTTGACGCCGAAAGACGTGCCGCCGCCCGACCGCCCGCTCACCCACGCACGCACCGGCAAACGTCCCACCAAGCGGGATCGCCGCCTGTTGGACGCCTTTCGCATTGGCAAGGTCTGACCCGTCACGCCGCGGAGGTGAACCGCGGACGCCGAGGCGCCGCCACAGGCTCAATACGCCCCGCGCGAAGGAGTGCCGTAGCCTCGGCTGCCTTGACCGGCCGGCTGAAGAAGAAGCCTTGCGCCTGTTCGCAGCCCGCGCCGATGAGGAAGCGCATCTGCGCTTCCGTCTCCACGCCCTCGGCAATCACGTCGAGCCCCAGCTCGTGCGCCAGCCGGATAGCGGCGCGCACGACCGCGGCGTTCCGATAGTCCACCGTAACGCGGAATACGAACTCCTGCGCCAACTTCAACCGGTTCACCCGGTAGGTGGTCAAATATTTGAGCGATGAATAGCCCGTGCCAAAATCGTCAATCGCGATTCTGACCCCCAGCCGGCGCAGAGCCTCCAGCGTATTGCTGTGCTTCTGCGTCGCCTCCATGAGGACAGACTCGGTGAGTTCCAACTCAATATCGTCCGGACTAACGTTCCAGCGAACCAGGCTGGCCTCGACTTCCCGCTGAAGCTCGCCGGCGTTCTTAAGCTGAACACCCGACACATTCACCGCGAGCACCTCGGGTGCGATGCCTTCCGTATGCCATTCCTTCTGCTGACGGCAGGCCTCGTCAAAAATCCAATTGCCGAGGGGCAGCACGGCGCCGGTCCGCTCGGCGATCGGAATAAAGGCGGCCGGGGTCAGGAGACCGCGTGTCTTGTGGTTCCAGCGGACCAAGGCTTCGAGGCCAGTCAGGCGCCCCGTGGCCAGTTCGACCTGCGGCTGGTAGTAGAGTTCAAACTCGCCGTGCTTAAGAGCGCTCTTAAGCTCATCGGCGATCCGCACCCGCTCATGCACCTGCCGGTCGAGATCTTGGCTATGGAAGCGGTAGCAATTGCGCCCCTCATCCTTGGCGCCGTAGAGCGCGAGGTCGGCTTGGACCATCATCGCCTCGGGACTGGCGGTATTCCGCGAGAACAGTGCGATGCCGATGCTCGAGGTCACCGAGATTTTGTGACCATCGACAACAAAGGTCTCGGCAAGCACCTCGGCGATCCTCGAAGCGAGCGAGGCCGCCTCCGTGGGCTCGTTCACATTGGGGGAGAGAATGGCGAACTCATCACCGCCAAAGCGCGCGACGAGATCCTCCTCGCGCACGACGCTCGTCAACCGCGCGACGATCGCCTTTAGGAGCTCATCGCCCATGGCGTGGCCGAGCGTATCGTTGACGTCCTTGAAGTCGTCAATATCGAGATAGAGCACAGCGAACGGCGGGGCACCGCGCAGGCTTGCGGCAAACGCCATCTTGAGCCGCTTCATGAAGGCGCGCCGGTTTGCCAAGGCGGTGAGGTTGTCCGTCTGCGCGAGCTGGAGGATGCGCCGGTTAGCGGTTTCAAGACGCAATGTGTGCCGCAGCGACGACCACATATAGGCGAGCACGGCCGCGAAGATCAGACCGATCACAGCGACAACCAACCAAGAGCGGTAATAGCCAATCGCCGATAGGGCGGGAACCACGACCAGTTCCCAACGCGCGTCGCCCGCCGTAACGGGCGCCGACCAATGGGGCAGCACCGCAAGCGCTGCCCTCGTTGTGGGTTCGGAGTTCCGCTCGCGGCCGCTCTTGGTGTAGGCGAAGACCGGCGCGGCCTGCTGATCGTCATTCCCGGGATAGAGATAGAGGTCGACGGTCTTGGGCAGGATGGCTTCTTCGAGAATGGCGTCGAAGAGCGTGGCGGTTTGGAAGACGCCGGCGATCACGCCCTTGAGGTCTCGGCGTCGGCTCTCGAGACTGTCATGCCGTACCCCTCGCTGGTAGATCGGCAAGAAGACGATAAAGCCGGCGCGCTTGCCGGCGATCGGATTGCGCAGCTCGATGTTCTGTGCCGTGGCCATGATGTCCGCGTCGCGGGCACGACGGATGGCCTCACCTCGCGTCCGCTCCGCGTGAAGATCCGTGCCGAAGGTGGCCGCGCGCGCGTGGGAAACGGTGGAATAGAGGATCGGGAAGTAGACCGTGCGACTCTCGGAATCGTTCACCGGCCCCGACGGTGCCCAAGTCTTGACCGAAAAATCCGCCAGATCGACTGCTTTCACTTGGCCTTCGAACGTCTCACGGTCCTCGTCGGTGAGCCGCGGGCACCAGAGGAGCCGCATGATGTTGTCCTGGCCCGCCAGGATTTGGCCCGTAAAGAGTTCGAATTCACGGCGGGTGACTCGCTCGGAGGCATCATACAGCGCGCGTAGCGCCTTGATCTTATCGAGATATTCGTTGAGCCCCGTTTGCAAGACGGTCGCGTAGTCACCGGCGACATCGTTGAACTTCGCCCTGGCGAGCCGCGCCTCCCAGACGGAGACGGCGATCCAAGCCGCGCCGGCAACCGCAAGGCCGAGCACACCAATGGCAAGCAGAGGCCAAAGCTGAGCCAAACGCGGCCGCCCGCCGGTGACCTTGGGTTGATCTTGCATCCGCTAACCCGTTCCCCTGAGGGTGGATTGCCCACGGCCGGCAAGCCGCTGCTTGGGCCTCTCGATCCAACCTGCAAGAGGTGCCACAAACTGGTTGACGCGGCCTTAGTCTGGGCCAGGAAATTCAACCTAAGGCTGACGGGAAAAGCCGCAAAGCTATGCCAAAAATCAGGGTTTGCGGGGTGTTACGGCGCCTTGTGCTGGTGGCGCGATTGTTATACGCAGGCGCTCTCCGGGCTTTTAGGACGCCCGTAAGGGCCTTATTGAGGTGGGCTGGGCAAGCCCCCAAACCGTGTGGGATCGATGACTTACGTCGTCACTGAAGTCTGCATCAAGTGCAAGTACACCGATTGTGTGGAGGTCTGCCCCGTGGATTGCTTCTACGAGGGCGCCAACATGCTTGTGATCCATCCGGACGAATGCATCGATTGCGGCGTCTGCGAGCCGGAATGCCCCGTGGAGGCCATCAAGCCGGATACCGAGCCCGAATTGGATCAGTGGCTGGAAGTGAACCGGCAGTATTCCGAGACCTGGCCGAACATCACCACCAAGAAGCCGGCACCGCCCGATGCCGACGCCTTCACGACCGAGCCGGACAAGTTCAAGAAATATTTCACCACCGATCCCGGCGAAGGGGATTGAGCATATTCAACGGGTTAAGAGTTAACCCTACGGTCAAAATGCCGCATATTGCGCCGCCAAAATGGCCATGCTGCAGTGCCGGGCGACTTCCAGATTCACCAAATTTGTGATATGGTGTCTTTGAAATGGCGCAGACTATCGGCGCGTGAAGCACCAAGAGAGGCGACGCCGTTTGGGCGCGCTTTTTTTCTGACTTGATGGAGTTGGCGCGATCGGGGCCCCTGATCGACCGCTCGTCTTGTGCCCAATAGCCGCCCAGAGGCGGCTCCCAGCGAAATCGCTGGTTTCGAAGAATTGGGCCTGCTCACGCCGCCGCTTCCGCGCCCACCAAGCAATTTTCAATAGTGAGGCGATCCATGGCCGAGAAAAAGAGACCCCAGCAGAGACACGGTTTTCGGACGAACGAGTACATCGTGTACCCGGCGCATGGCGTTGGCCGCATCACGAGCATCGAAGAGCAAGAAGTTGCCGGTGCGAAGCTGGAGCTGTTCGTCATCAACTTCGAGAAGGACAAGATGACTCTTCGCGTCCCGACCTCGAAGCTTGAGAGCGTCGGCATGCGCAAGCTGGCCGAGGAGAAGGTGGTCAAGAGGGCCCTCACCACGCTGAAAGGCAAGGCGCGCGTCAAGCGCACCATGTGGTCCCGCCGCGCGCAGGAATACGAAGCCAAGATCAATTCCGGCGATCTCATCTCCATCGCCGAGGTGGTACGCGACCTCTACCGCTCCGAGGCCCAGCCCGAGCAGTCTTATTCCGAGCGGCAGCTCTATGAAGCCGCGCTGGACCGCATGGCCCGCGAACTCGCCGCCGTGGAGAAGCTGGACGAGGCATCCGCCATCGCCAAGATCGACGATGTGCTCTCCAAGTCGGCCCGCACCGCCAAGATGGCCGCGGAAGCGGCGGAGACCGGTAAGGCCGCGGCCGCCTAAGGCAGCCCTCTCCGAACTGAGAAATTCGGCAAGAAATTCGGCCGGGCCTATCGCCCGGCCATTTCTTTGTTTGCGCTAGAGCCCGGACGCCGGCGCCAAGACCTCGATCTGGTCCGGATGGCTCGCCGCAATCATCGGCCCGTTCCACCATTCGAGCCACCCGCGCACGCGGACACGCTTCCCGGCAAGCTGTCCGAGATCGAGGCCTTCCGCCTCGAACCGCGCCAAGCTTTTCCGTTCGATCATGATGGTGAAGTCGCTGTGCCAATCCTCGGCGAAGTTCACGTAGAGCAGCTTGCGCCCCTCACCCACCGCGTGAACCGTGCCTTCCACAAGCTGATAAGTCCGCGTGAGCCGCCCCAGCCGCTTCGGATCGCCGGCGTCCTGAACGCGGTAAGCCCAAGAGCGCCACAGGCCGCGCCGCGCCGCACGGGCCTCGCGCTCGGCCGCAAGGAGCGCGCCGACGCAGGCCCGCGCATCCGGCAACGAATAGACGCGGGCGAAGCCTTGGGCGATGAGTGCTTCTTGCAGCCAGAGCGGCTCGCCGTCTTGTGTCAGAAAGACCTGCGCCAGGACATGGCCATGCCGGTCTTCCCGGCGCGCATCGAAGCGAAGCTCGACCGTGGCCCCTGACGTCATGCGATCGAGGGCTTCTTTCGAGTCCGCGACGAAGGGCCATGGCTCGTCGCCCTTCCAGCCAAGCGGCGCGGCCGGTGCCTTCACGCCGAGCAGGCGCACCTTGCGGCCGTCGGTGAGCTCAAGCGTCTCGCCGTCAACGACGGAGGCGACCGTCGCCGTATCGCCCGGCGGCAAGTCGCACGCACAAGCAGGCGACGCGCATAAAAGCGCTCCGACCAAAAGGCAGGCCCAGACTCGTGCCAGCCATCCGCCCATGTCTCATTCTAGGGATGGTGCACGGGGTGAGACAAGGCGATGCCGCGCAGGCCATTAGCCCTGCATCTCGACCAGGGCCTTGAACAGACGTTTCAGACAGGCCGTGCGCGAATACCAAAGATGGAGATCAGGCCTTTGCCTTTGACCTCGATCTCGCCAAGGGCGTCGCCGTGGAAGGTCGATTTCAGCTGTTCCCAGATCTCCTGAGTGGCGGCGACGCTGCCAGGTGCCCCCATGCCGACCATGCGCGAGGCAAGGTTCACGGTGTCGCCCCAGATATCGAATTGATAGCGCTCCTGCCCGACGACGCCGGCCACCACGGGGCCTGCGTGCACGCCCACACGCACCTCCCAACCGAGATGAGCATCGATCAGGGTGGAGGCCATCTCCAGCCCGCAGCGCACGGCCGAGCCGACCGGGTCCTCGATCTCGTGCAGAAGGCCGGCCGCAGCCATGAAACCATCGCCGATGGTCTTGATCTTCTCCAGCCCGTGCTTGGCCGTGACGCGCTCGAAGATCACAAACAGCGCATCGAGCCGCGAGATCACGTCTTCCGGCTCGTGCTGATCGCAATAGGCGGTGAAGTTGGTCACGTCGCAGAACAACACGGCGACATTCTCGTAGCGCCGTGGGATCACCGTGCCGTAGCTACGGATCTCATCCGCGGCCTTCTTCGGCAGCAACGCATGGAGCAGCTGGTCGGCTTGCGCGCGTGCGTCCTGCGCCTCGCTCACCGCATCCTGCAAGGCGAGCTGCGTCTTGACCCGGGCCAGCACGAGGGGCGCCGAGAACGGTTTATGGATGTAATCCACGGCGCCGACATCGAAGCCCTTTTCCTCGTCGACCGAGTCGGTCTTCGCCGTCAGGAAGATGATCGGAATTTCGTGTGTGGCTGGGTCTGCCTTCAGCCGGCGACACACCTCGAACCCGTCCATGCCGGGCATCATCACATCGAGCAGGATGAGATCGGGTTTGTCCGCCGCCGTGGCGATCGCCAAGGCCTTCTCGCCATTGGTGGCGACCTTCGTGCGGTACTTGTCCTTGAGGACACCGGAGACAACGGAAACGTTCGTCGGGGTATCGTCGACGATCAGGACGAGCTTGCGATCCGAGCCGGTCATGATTTGCCCCCCAGGTCGATCGACAGGCGAGAGGCGATCCCCGAAAGACTCTCAAGCGCCGCGTCGAACTCGAAATTGCCGACCTGCGCCGACAATGTCTTGATTTCGTGGGGGGTCAGGACACCGGTCAGCTGAGACTTTGTATCGATGACGAAGTCCGCGGCCTCGCCGTCGTCCGTTTCCAGGAGTCGCTTAAGCCTGCCGAGCGGAGCGGCGACCGTGCTCGGATCGCCCGACGGCGCCGGGCCGCCCTCTTCCATTTCCGGCGGCAACGCCGCGTCAATGCCCTTGATCACCGGATCTAGCGTGACGGCAAGGACTTTCAGCGCCTCTTCCGGATCTTGACCTGTCCGGATCGCAGCTTCGGCGTCCGCGGCTGCCGCCGCCAGCGTCGGAGCCCCTAGCGTCGCGGCGACACCTTTGAGCGAGTGGGCCGCCCGTTCAGCAGAACCCGCATCGCCTGCAGAGAGCGCGGCGCGTATGGCGTCCACGGTTCCCCCCTGCCGCTCGGCGAACTTCCGCAATAGCGCCTCATAACGCTCGCGTTTGCCGCCTGTGAGGCGCAGGCCTGAACGCGTGTCGACCCCCTCTATCTCCAGAGGTTCCGCGTCGGCATTGCCGTCGTGCTGCGGCGGCGGCGCGCCGTCCCCTTCCTCGTGTTCGTCTTGTCGGCCTCTGCGGATCGAACGCATCAACACGCCGAACAACTGGTGGGGATCGATAGGCTTTGCGATGTGGTCGTTCATGCCGACGCTCAGGCATAGCTCGCGGTCGGACGCAAGCGCGTTCGCCGTCATGGCGACAATCGGCAGATCCTGGTAGCGCCGGTCGGACCGCAGGATACGCGTGGCGGCGACACCGTCCATGACGGGCATTTGCATATCCATCAGCACGATGTCGTAGTCGTTCTTTTCGATCATGCGAATGGCTTCCTCGCCGTTCTCGGCGAGGTCCACGAAGATATTGGCGTCCTCGAGCTGACCGATAGCCACCTCTTGGTTGATCTCATTGTCTTCCACGAGAAGGACTCGAGCCCCGCGCAGAAGGTCCGTGGCGATCGCGGGCGCGGCTTGCGTCGGCTCGGAATGACCTTGATGTCCGCCGCCAAGAGCGACCACTGCGGTATCGAACAGGATGGACGACGTGACAGGCTTGATGAGCACGTTCTCGAAGCCGCTTTCCTCGGCCTGCTTGAGAACTTCTTCCCGGCCATAGGCGGTGACCATCACCAGATGCGGTGCCTTTTCGCCGTCGGCCAAGGCTTGGATGCGCCGGCCGGTCTCGATCCCGTCGAGCCCCGGCATCTGCCAGTCGATGAAGGCGATCTCGTAGTGCTCCCCGAGCTTGGCGGCCTGAACCAGCATCTCCAGCGCCTCCTCGCCGGAGGCTGCCTCGTCGGTCGCGAAGGTCATGCTGGTGAGCATGTTGGCCAGAACCGCGCGCGCGTGGGAGTTGTCGTCAATCACCAGCACGCGCCGGCCGCGCAGGTCGGACTGGAGCAGCCGCGGCCGCGGCACCTCGGAGCCCTTGCCCAGGCGCGCCGTGAAGCGGAAGACGCTTCCCTCGCCGGGTTCGCTCTCGACCTCGACCGTACCTCCCATGAGCTCCGTGAGTTGCTTGGAGATGGCAAGGCCAAGTCCGGTGCCGCCATAGCGGCGCGTGGTCGAGGCATCAGCCTGCTCGAAGGCCTGGAACAACCGGTCGACCTGTTCAGCGGTCATGCCGATTCCGGTATCGGTCACCGAGAACTCGACAAGCTGACCCTCCTTGTCATCCTCGATCACACGCACCTGGACCATGATCTCGCCGGTCTCGGTGAACTTGACGGCATTGGAGCAGAAATTGATGAGGATCTGACCGAGCCTTAAGGGGTCGCCCTTGAAGTGGGCCAGGACCCGCGGCTCCACGTCGAAGATCAGCTCGAGTCCTTTGGCCGAAGCCTTTTCGGACATCAGGTTCCCGACATTCTCCAGAACCTTGTCGAGATCGAAGTCGATGTGCTCGATCGCCAGCTTGCCGGCTTCGATCTTCGAGAAGTCGAGAACATCGTTGATGATGCCCAGCAGGTGCTGCCCCGAACTCTTGATCTTCAGCACGTAGTCGCGCTGACGCGGGCTGAGCTCGGTCTTCAGGGCAAGATGGGACAGACCGATGACGGCGTTCATCGGCGTCCGGATCTCATGGCTCATATTGGCGAGGAAGATGCTCTTCGCTTCGTTCGCCTCCAGCGCCGCCTTGCTTGCCTTCTCCAGTTCCACTTGCGCGGCCTCGAACGCGAGCTCGGCGGCTTTGCGGTCGTCGATGTCGGCAAGGGAACCCACGACCTCCACGGGCTGGCCTGCGTCATCTCGGGTGAGATATTGCTCGTCGCTGACCCAGCAATAAGTGCCATCCTTACGGCGGAACCGGTATTCCATCCAGTTCACGCCCTTCCGGAAGAGATCTCCCTGCTTTCTCTCGATCTCCACGGCGTCGTCGGGATGAACACGCGTGCGCCAGAAGTCCGGCTCGGTCAGGTATTCGTTCGGTTGATACCCTAGGATCCGCGTGATGCTCGGGCTCACATAGGTAGGCCTATAGTCACCTGTGGCGCCAAAGCTGTAGACCACGACAGGGACGGCGCCGAGCAACATGTCGAGCTGCCGCCGGGCCTCGACTTGGGCTTCTTCCGCTTCCTTGCGTTCTGTGACGTCCGTCCATGAGCCGACGATTTCGACGGGCTGCCCGTCATTGTTGCGCACCACATGCTGCCGGTCATGGAGCCACATGAATGTGCCGTCCTCGCGCCGGACGCGATACTCGATGGAGCCCCGGTCGTCGTCGAACATGCGGTCGACCCAGGCATTGATGTGGTCGATGTCGTCGGGGTGCACGCGGCCCCGCCAGAAATAGGGATCGGAGAGATAATCGCGCGGGGTGCAGCCGAACAACCGCGTGACGCTGTCGCTCACAAAGGTCGGCTGGAAGTCCCCTTCGGCCGCCCGGCAATAGATCACCGCAGGCGAAGCATTGAGCAGTTCGGCCATATGCGCCTGCGCCGAAGCCTGCACTTCGGCGATTCGATCCAGATCGTGCTTTTCCTGCTGTTGCGCGCTCGCGCAGAGGGCCTCGTCGATGAGGAGCGCCAAGGCCTCGGCGTCGGCCTGGCCTGGCTCAACCCGCAATAGGCGCAGAATCGCAGCAGCGACCCTATCCGCCTTTTCCCTCGCGGCCGACATGACCGATACCCTCCAGGAGACAAACCCGGTAAGTGCCTCTCCTGGTTGAGTAACCTAACGTCTTCCGGCGGCTGTGCAACTCGCCTGACACGAATTGGCCGCTCGCAAGGCCTCCCCGGGAGGGGCGCCGAGGGCCACCAGCCTACCATATCGCTGCTTGCGGGAGGCCCTAGCCTCCTCTAAATCCAAAACGACCCATCTCAAGACCCCGTAGCTCAGTCGGATAGAGCATCAGATTCCTAATCTGAGGGTCACTGGTTCGAATCCAGTCGGGGTCACCAGTATTTCAAGGGCTTAGAGGCTCTCCCGAACGAAGGGAGAGCCTCTGGGGCAAACAGCCGGGTAAACGATCCGGGGCAGAGCCCCTACGCTGCACGGAGACGGCCGGCGCAAGCTCCGGCTCGTTCACAGCGACGCGCAGGGCGGCTATCGGAGCTCATGGCCCTAAGGGGACGTTGTGCCTTGCGCGGGAGTGGTCTGTTGCGCCCAACGCTCTCTGCGCCGCCGCAACCATGACGACGCGTTCTCGCCTAGCATCAGCAGGCACGGCGTCAGCACCAGGGTCAGCACCGTGGCGAAGGTCAGGCCGCCGGCGATGGCGCTGGACAGCTGCGTCCACCATTGCGTGGACGGCGCGCCGATGGAGACGTCCTGACCGATGATGTCGATGCTGAGCCCGAACACCATCGGCATGAGGCCGAGAACGGTGGTGATGGAGGTCAGCAGAACGGGGCGCATGCGCTGGGCGGCGGTGCGCAGGATCGCCTCCCTGGGCGCGACGCCTTGCGCCTTGATGTCGTTATAGGTGTCGATCAGAATGATATTGTTGTTCACGACAATGCCGGCCAGGGCGATGACGCCGATGCCGCCCATGACGATGCCGAACGGCTGGCCGGTAACCAGCAGGCCCAACATGACGCCGGCCGTGGAGAAGATGATCGCGCTCAACACCAGCCCGGTTTGATAGAAGCTATTGAACTGGGTCACCAGGATCGCGGTCATGGCAAAGATGGCAATGACGAAGGCCCTGAGCAAAAAGTCTCCCGCCTCACGCTGGTCCTCGTCCTGACCCTTGAAGCGCACGGTCACCGCCGGATCGATATCGGCTTCGGCCACCGCCGCCTTGAGCTTGCGCACCTGATCGTCGACTAGCAGACCCTCGGCGACATCGGCCTGGACGGTGATGACGCGGCGGCTGTCGGTGCGGTTCAGATTGCCGGTCTTCTGCGCCGGCTCGAAGCTGACGAAATTGCCGATCGGCACCTGGCCCTTGGCGGTCGGCACGCGGAGCCGGTTGAGCTGCTCCAGATTGCGTTCGGCGAGCGGGAAACGCAGCCGGATGTCGACTTCTTCATCGGCATCGTCGGGGCGGTACTCGGCGACCTTGATGCCATTGGTGAGCATGGTGACCGCATCGCCCAGCAGGGCTACATCGGCGCCGTTGCGCGCCGCCCTCTCCCTGTCGACCTTAAGACGCCACTCGATACCGGGCAGCGGGCGGCTGTCCTGCGCATCGACGAAGCCGCCGATCTGCTGCATCATCAGCCGCAGCCTCGCCACGGCCTCCGGCATTTTCTCCGGATCACGGGATGTCACTTGCAGCTCCACCGGCTTGCCGGCCGACGGTCCGCCCTCTTGTTTGCGCACTTCCAGGATGACGCCGGGGATATCGGCGGTGAGAATTCGTACCTCTTTCAGAATTTCCGAGGCGGGTGGGCGCATGCGCCAGTTGATGAACTCGAACTGGATGATGCCGACAACGTCCTCGGCCGAACCCGTCTGAGACGGCTGCCCCCCTGCCCCCAGCGTCCTGGCATAGACGGACTCGAAATAGGGGAGCGCCAAGAGACGGGTTTCGACCTTGCGCACGACGGTATCCATTTCCCGGATCGATAGATCGCCGCGCGCGCGCACCTGGACCTGCGCCAAATCGGGCTCGACGTCTGGAAAGAATTCAACGCCGCGACCAAACATGCCGAAGGCCACATAGGTGCCGATCAGCAAGGCCACGGCGACGCCGAGAATTTTCCCCGGATGGGCGAGCAGGCGCTTCAGCGTGCCGAGATAGACGCCTGCCGGGCCCTTGATCTGGTCGAGATCGCCATCCTCGGCGGCCCTAATGGCGGCCAGCAGCTTGCCGTCATCCTTGTTGGCGCGGCCGATAACGCCGCCGAGCACCGGAATGAACACCAGCGCCATGGCGAGCGACGCCGCCAGCGTGACGAGAACGGTGATCGGCAGAAACTTCATGAACTCGCCGACGATGCCCGGCCAGAACAGCAGGGGCAGAAACACGACCAGCGTCGTGGCCGTCGAGGCGATGATCGGCCAGGCCATGCGTTTGGACGCCTCGGCGTAGGCGACTTTGCGGTCCTTGCCTTCGGCCATCTTCCGGTCGGCCAGCTCCACGGTGACGATGGCGCCGTCGACCAGCATGCCGACCACGAGGATGAGGCTGAACAGGACGACGATATTGAGCGTAAGGCCCATCCCGTAGATGATGAGAATGCCGGCGAGAAACGAGCCCGGGATGGCAAGACCGACGAGAATAGCCGGCCGCACGCCCATGACCGCGACGATGACGATCATCACCAGGACGATTGCCGCGATCACATTGTTCTGCAGGTCGCCGAGCATGTCGCGAATGTTCTCGGACTTGTCCTGCATGAAGGTGACGTTGACACCGGCCGGCCATGTGGCCTGTTCCGCCGTCACGACCTCGCGGACACTCGCGATGGTCTCGATAATGTTCGAGCCGACCCGCTTCTTGACCTCGAGCGCCAGCGCGGGCTTGCCGCCGACGCGCGCAAAGCCTTGCGGGTCCTTGTAGGTCCGGCGCACGGAGGCGACGTCACGGAACTTGACCACGGTGTTGCCGACGACCTTGACGGGGAGGTTGAGTACATCGCTGACCTCCTCGATGACGCCCGGCACTTTCAGCACCATCCGGCCCGCGGCGGTTTCCAGCGCGCCGGCGGCCACGAGCCGGTTGTTGCGCTGGATCGTGCTCAGCACGTCCGCGAAGGAGACGTTATAGGTCTCGAGCACCATGGGATCGACGATGATCTCCAAGAGCTCCTCTCTGTCGCCGCCGATATCGACCTCGAGCACGCCGCCGAGGCCTTCGATCTTGTCCTGCAGATCGCGGGCGATGTTGACCAGGGTGCGCTCCGGCACATTGCCGGACAGACCAACGGTGAGCACCGGGAACAGAGCCACGTTGACCTCGTAAACACGCGGCTCGTCAGTGTCCGGTGGCAGCTCGGCCTTGGCGATGTCCACCTTCTCGCGCACATCCTGGAGCGCCTGATTGGCGTCGAAGCCTGCATCGAATTCAAGCGTGACCGAGCCGTAGCCCTCGGAGCTGACGGCGCGCATCTCCTTGATGCCCTCGATGGATTGAAGCTCCTTTTCCATCGGACGGATGAGGAGCCGCTCGGAATCTTCCGGCGAGATGCCCTCATAGGTCATCGACACGTAGATGGTGGGAATCGGAATATCGGGCTCGGACTCCTTGGGAATCGACACATAGGCGACCGCACCCATGACGATAATCATGAAGAAGGCCAGCGCCACCGTGCGGGTGCGCGTGAAGGCGGCGTCGATGATCGCGTTCATCGCGCGGCCGTCGGCTCTTTGATGCTGCTCGTGGGAAGAAGTGCGGCTGCTTCCTGCGACCCGTCGGTGGACGCATTGCCTTCTTCCTCGGCGACCTGGACCTGTTCGCCGATCTGAACGAAGCCGTGACCAAGGGTGATGATGCGCGCATGGGCCGGCAGGCCCGTGATCCACGCGCCGTTGACATCCGACAGCACGATCGCGGCCGTGTGAAAGGCGACCTTGTTGTCCTCGTTGACGGTCTTGACGCCCAGCTTGCCTTCGTCGTTGAGCGACAGAGCCGCCGGCGAGACGAAATGCGCCATCACCGATCCCGTGGGGATCTTCGCCTCGGCGCTGATGCCAGAGGGGATCTCGCCGTCAGGGTTGGGTAGCTCGACCTCGACGCGGAACGTGCGAGTGTCCTCGTCGGCGCGGGCGGCGACGTAACGAATCTTGCCGTCGCGCTGTTGACCGGTGGCGAAGGTCAGGGACGCAGCCTGGCCAACCTTAAGATCGGAAATGTTCTGCTGGGTGATGCGGAGACTGACGACCAGCGGATCGTTATCGACGATGGTCGCCACCTCGCCGTTCACATCCATATAAGCGCCGAGCTCGATCGGGCTCGACAGCACAAAGCCTTCGAACGGAGCTTTGATCTCGATGCGCTCGAGCTCGAGGCGCGCCTGTTCCAGCTCGGCCTTCGCCGTCTGCAGGGAGGAGAAGGTCTGGTCCGCCTGACGCTGCGTCTGGTAGCCCTTCTTGCCAAGGGTTTCGGACGCGTCGAAAGCGCTTTGCTGCTCGCGCACGCGGGCCTCGGCGCGGTCGAGCATTGACTTGCGGTCGTTTGGCTCCAGCCTGACGATGACGTCGCCGGCAGCCACAATGGCGCCCTCGTCCGCCAGAATCTCGTCGACCTGACCGGCGGTCTCGGCGCGGATGGTCACGGTGCGGTTCGGCTCCGCCTGTCCCTGGGCGACGATGTATTGCTCAACCGACTTTGCGTCTTGGGTGCGCACCGAAACGATGATCGGCGCCACGGTGTCGGCGACAGCCGGCGCGTCCGGCGTTTCCTTACCCGCAGACTTGAAGACATAGCCGCCGGCGACCCACGCGGCGAGGCCGAGGGTGAAGCCTGCAGCAATGAGGTATGACTTGTTCAAAGTCCAACGCTCCAACTTCGTCTCGCTGCGCTCTAGCCGCCTCGGCTCACGCAGGTTGCTTCGCGGGCGCCCGTTTGTGGAGCGCCGTAATGTTCCTCTTCGCCTCCCACGCCTCGATGACAGTCCCGAAGCTGTCGATCAGCGCTTCGTAAAAGGCATCAAGCTCCGCGAGCCGCTCTTGAGCCCCGGCCATATCCTGCGGGAGCGCCGCTTGAGCGCTTTCGACCACCTCGCGCGCACGGTGCATTCGTTCCACAATTCCACGCAACATCCGTGCATAAGGCTGGCGACTCAACCTGAAATAATCCTGCCGGTCGCCGGGCATCGCCGTGCGCTCGATAACGCCCAGATCTTCCAGCAACCGCGTGTTCGTGCTGATGCTGGCCCGGCTCACACTCAAGCGTTCGGCCAATTCGGTGAACCCGAACGGACCCCCATGCACGATCATCAGGCCCATAATACGGCCAGCAATGCGCGGAAGGCCGTCGGCCTGGGTGATGAGGCCCATCCGCTCGACGAATTCAGCGATCGCGTCTTCGGTCTCTTGTTCCATGACCGACCATATGGTGCATATTGTTAGTTCAGTCAAGACTGAACGAAATGATGATTAAGACGGCTGCTGGCGGGCCACACGGCGAAGGGAATTTTGAATGTGGAGCCCCCAGTCGGCAGATCGCGGTGAGCCTAGCGACCGTGCCCACGCAGGCCGCCGGACCTCAACCATCGACCTGTTCGAGGTCGCGACCCTCCCTAGTCTGGAGCCACGAAGCGGACGGCCTTTTCGTAGATTAGCAGCGCGATGCAGCCGCCGTGGCTCCCCGGCGAGTGCCGCGAGCCGGGCGGGTGAATGACGAAGCTGCCGGCCGGGTAGGAGCCGTCCTCATCGTACTGATCGCCTTCAACAACGAACATGTGCTCGTAACCAACGTGCTCATGCTCGGCGACTCGCGCGCCGGCCTCGTAACGGAGCAGCACGGCCGACGCGCCGCCATCCGGTTCCTGGTACAGCCAATGGGCCCTGACGCCCGGCCGGAACGGCTTCCAGTCACTCTCTTCACGCAGTGTCTCGACGTAGTCGTGAAGGTTGTTGAGGACGAGAGTGCTGGGGAGCGCGAGCATGGGTCAATCTCCGGGGCGGCTATGCGCGACCCGCGACGCGGCACGCGGCTTTGTTGCACGTGCGGGTCTTGTCGCGGGGATGGGCTTTGAGGCATCTGCCGGCTCCACGTCGAACCAGTTGTCCTCAATCCAGCCCAAGCCGAGCATGAGCCAGGTGGTGAACACGAAAGGCGCGGAGAGGGTTTGTACGCCCAAATCGGCAATCGCGGGCGTCATGATGGTCGCCAGCAGGGCGCCCAGGATGGAGAGCCTGAGCTTTCCGCCACAAACGACGAACACCGCGACCGCCGTAAGAACGCCGTTGAACCCGTAAAGGCCAAGGTCGGCGCTGGCTGGGTCGGCATGGCTGTAATAGTAAGCCACCGCAGTGCCGACGATGGCGCCGCAGATCGCCAGCACGCCGTGCCGCCAATTGCTGAGAAACACGCCGGCAGTAAACAGCACGCCCGACAGGATTGCGGGAGAGAACAGCGCCTGCCCCAGGCTTAACAGCACCGCCGTGACGGGATGGAAACTGGCGTGCGCCGTTGCCGCGAAAGAGAGCGGCTGAACGGCGTCGATTTGTGGCGCCAAGGCATACAGCGCCCAGAACACGATCAGAAACGGCAAAGCGAGAGTCGGGATCGGTAGGATGGTGATGCACACGCGCACCAGCACGATGGTGATCGCGACGCACACGACGAGCACGGCCCACATGCCGAGATTCGTCCAGCCGGTCTCGAAGAACGCAGGCAGCGCGAGCGCGATCAGGCAAGGATTGAGGCCGGGAAGTCCCGTCGAGAGGACCGCGCCCCTATCGCCGAGCAGCATGCGGCCGCCGGGGGCCATGATGCCGGCCACCAGAAGATAGGCGGCGCTAATCGGCGACGCGACGAGAACGGCCGCCAGGAAGAACAAGCCCGTCAGCTCGTTGCTCTGAAAGCACATTTGCGAGGTGCCGCGCAGAACGAGCCGCCAGTATGGAACCCGGCCCGGCACTGCGGGTGGGAAGATGTAATCGACGGGCGCTTTCATCGACGAATTCCGTCCGTCCAAGATTATTCCGAAGTTGGGCCAAGGAACCCTGAGCCGCGGATTGAGGACTGCGACTCAGGACGAGGGTCGCGCAATGATCTAGGCGGCCTTCGAGCGGGCGCTTCGGGTCGGATTCAGGGCTTCAAGCACCTGGTCAGACGTAGCCGTCCAACCGACGATGCCGCCCTGCGCAACCAGTGCCTTCAGGGTCATGTCCTTGAACTCGGGGAAATAGCTGTCGGTGCCATCCTCGACGAGCACGCAGTCATAGCCACGGTCGTTGGCGCAGCGCATGGTGGTCTGCACGCAGACCTCGGTCGTTACGCCGGTGATGATCAGATGGGTGATCTTCCGCACCTTAAGATAGTCGTCGAACTCGGTGTTGTAGAACGTGTCCTTGCCGGGCTTGGAGATGACGAGCTCCCACTCGGCGGGATAGCATTCAGGGATGAAGTCGGACCCCGGTTCGCCGTCGATCAGAATCCGCCCCATCGGTCCCTCGTCGCCGATCTTCAGTTTGGGATTGCCGCGGTTGCGCTTGGCCGTCGGCAGATCGGACAGATCCGGCTTGTGACATTCCTTGGTGTGAATGATCGGCAGCTCGGCCTTGCGGAAGGCGCTCTGGAGCTTGGCGATGACCGGAATGCAGGACTGGAGATTCTTGAGATTGTTGCCGAGCGACTCGGCGAATCCGCCCGGCTGACAAAAGTCCCGCTGCATGTCGATGCAGACCAGGGCAACATGATCAAAACCAAACTCGTAGTGAAACGGCTTCGCGGCGTCGATTGTGGGCATCTCTCTCACTCCCGTTGCTGAGCTCGGCGTTGCAAACGGATCGCCGCAACTTTGGCTGACCGGTTGAGAGACTTAGAAGCGACAACTTTTAAGATTTGGTTGGAAGAAATCGGCGGATTGAATCCTTGCCGAACTCGACATACCCGCTGATCCCGGCGTCGTTGGTGGGTTGGGCCAGCACCAGGCCAGACCACACGGCCAAGATGTGATTAATTGGTGGCCGTGAGGGTCCTCATTCGAACATTGCAGCGGGGCGCGATCTTCGGCCTTGGCGTGCTCAGCGTCTGGCTGATCGTCGACGTGTTCAAATGGGTGAATGGGGAGCTGCCGTCGATCCTGGCGATTGCCGCCACCTATGGACTGGCGGCCTATGTCATCCTCCCCTACGCCGTGCGCATGGGGCTCAAGGTTCTTCAGCACCGGCACGTGCCCCAATACACGATCACCGGCGACGGGCTGCCAGGCGATCCCGTCAACCTCGCGCTAATCGGCACGCTCGATGAGCTGCGCGCCGCGTTCGCCGCCGCGGGCTGGCGGGAGGCGGACCCACTAGGCATCATGAGTTCCTGGCGCATGGCCAAAACCTTTGTGCTCAATGAGTCCTATCCCACGGCGCCGTTCTCGACGCTCTATCTCTTCGGACGCGGCCAAGACATCGGCTTTCAACGCGCCATCGATGACAGCCCGCGCAAACGGCATCATGTGCGCTTCTGGGCCAAGAGCCTCGCGCAAGCCGAAAGGACCATCGACGCGGACTTCTGGCTCAACACCGACCGTCCGGCGGAAGACAAGCGCGTGCTTTGGGTCGGCGCCGGAACCAAGGACACCGGTTTCTCCCTCACCCGCCTCACCTTTCAGATGACCCATGCCACGGACTCCGACACGAACGCGGAGCGGGACTACGTCGTCGCCGCGCTGAAGGATCAAGGCGCCGTCCGCGACGTGACCTTGTACAGCGCCGGCGACCGGCTGGAGACCGAGACCGTCAACCACTACGTCACCGACGGCGCGGTCGCCGTGGCGGAACTCTCGGGGGTCAGTTCAAAGAAGCTGTGAGGTCGAGTGGGGTCGCAGCGGCACACCCCACCCGCCTGCTAACCATGCCACGCGCTTCGGACCTGGGGAGGCCGGATTTTTGCATTATCCGGCTAAACTGGCCGAATTTCCGCCGACCATCCTCGGAACAGGCGCAAAAACGCTCAAACCGAGCCATTCGGCCATGGACTGCTGCAGGGCGCGGTCCCCGGTGAGCGTGACCTTTCGGGCGGCCAGTTCGTCCTCAAGCTTGGAGAGCCCCATCCAGATGGACGTCATGGTCCGCAGATCGGTGACCACATAGAGGTCGACGTTAAAGCCTTGATCCACCGAGCATAAATCGACGTCACAGCCCTCTTCGACAACCAGCCAATAGTGTCTTTTGTCGCCGGGCAGCTCCGGATACTGAAACTGTATCACCTTGCGGCCGGACGGCATGGGATCGGGGTTCAGGCGCCGGCGCATATCCCACATCAAAAGCGAGGGATCGAGGTTCTGCAGCGACAGGTGCCTCTCGAGCCAGCGATGGCCCCAAAGGCCCATGGCCTCGACCACGTCCCAGAGATCCTTACCGGCTTCCGTGAGGGTGTAGTCATACACGCCGGCCTCGTCGGTCGGGCTCCGGGTCACGATGCCCTCTGCCTCCAACTCCTTGAGTCGCTTAGACAAAAGAGCAGGCGAGATCCGCGGGAGGGCCCGCCGGAAATCGTTGAAGCGGGTCACCCCCACCAGCAGTTCGCGCACCAAGATCAAGGTCCACCGGCTGCATAAGACCTCGGCTGCCATGGACACAGGACAGAACTGACCGTAGCCGCCGCTCGGCGCATTTGCCGGCGCCGCCTTGTCCCGCCTGCTTGTCCGCATCATCGGCCCCTTCATCCCGTGGTTCAGTTCGTGAACTGGTGCGCTCGCGGCACCCTGTCCATCTGTCCGCCATCGTAGCAACACGCCGACGATCGGCAACACGAGAGAGGACAATACGATGTCGAACTTCAAGATCGCCTTTGTTGTTTTCGGTGGCATGGCAGTGACCGGACTTTTGGGCGCCGCCGCCATCTCCCCCGCTGAAGCCGGCTCGAGCAATCAGCCCACCGTGAGCAAGGGGGCGCCCGCCGCCCGCGCGCCGATCGTCCGCGACCATCGCGAGCCGAAGCCTGTCATCAGCAAGGGTGCGCCGGCCGCGCGTGGGCCGATCGTTCGCGATCATCGCGAGCCGAAGCCTGTCGCAAGCAACGGTGCGCCGGCCGCGCGCGGGCCGATCGTCCGCGACCATCGCGAGCCCCGCGTCAGGGATCATCGTAACTAGACTAGCAATCTCGCCAAAACCTGACCCTGCCGGCCTCGGTTGAAGACATCTTCAGCCGGGGCCCCGCGGCGCAGATCGGTGACGTCTGAACGAAACCGAACGCCATACCCGGTCCTGGCCGCCCCGTGAAAGGCGGCATGCCAGCTCGAAGCAGGCATGCTATGCGACGGACCGCCACCCCCGTGCGCCACAAACGCGCCCAGAAGGAGCATCGAGATGACCTTGAATATGGAGAAACTGGAGCCTCTGCTCCACATGATGGTCGGGGAGCTCGGCGCGGCCGCCAACGCCGCGCTGGTGCTCGTCGGCGACAAGCTCGGGCTGTACCGGGCACTGTCCGGCCATGGACCTTTGAGCGCGAAGGCCCTCGCCGAAAAGACCGGCACCCATGAACGCTATGTCCGCGAATGGCTCTCGGCCCAGGCGGCTTCACAATATATCGAATACGACGAGGCGTCGGACACCTTCTCCATGACGCCGGAGCAGACGGCCGTGTTCGCCGATCCCGAAAGCCCGGTCAATATGGCGGGCGGCTTCTATTCGCTCGCCGCCGTATTCGCCGATGAGCCCAAGCTGACGCGCGCCTTTCAATCCGGCGACGGCGTCGGTTGGGGCGACCACAGTGACTGCCTGTTCTGCGGCACGGAGCGGTTCTTCCGCCCCGGCTACAAGGCCCATCTGGTGGAGGAATGGCTGCCGGCGCTCGAAGGCGTGACCGAGAAGCTCTCGGCGGGCGCCAAGGTCGCCGATATCGGCTGCGGCCACGGCGCTTCGACCATCATCATGGCGCAAGCCTTCCCGAAGTCCGATTTCGTCGGGATCGATTTTCACCCCAAGTCGATTGCCCATGCGCGCGAAGCCGCCAATGGCAGCGGCAATCTCCGTTTCGAGGTCGCGAGCGGCAAGGACTATGACGGCACGGGCTACGACCTCGTCACCGTATTCGACGCACTCCACGACATGGGAGATCCGGTCGGCGTCGCCGCCCATATCCGCAAGACGCTCAAGCCCGACGGCACGCTGATGCTGGTCGAGCCACTGGCCGGCGATACGCTGAAAGACAATCTCAATCCCGTGGGCCGCATCTATTATGCCTTCTCCACCAATGTCTGCGTGCCCGCCTCGCTGAGCCAAGAGGTCGGCGCCGCACTCGGCGCGCAAGCCGGCGAGAAGCGCCTCACCGAAGTGCTGAAGGAGGCCGGCTTCTCTCGCGTGCGCCGCGCAACCGAAACGCCCTTCAACATGATCATCGAGGCGCGTTCCTGACAGAGCCAGCAGAGACAAAAAAAGGCCGGAGCCCTTGCGGGTTCCGGCCAGTTTGCAGGCGGGGAGGAAGAGAGAAGGAAGCGTGCTTAGCCGCCGATCCGGGCCGTGCCCGAAGCGCCATCGTTGCGCACCCAGCGCACCTGGCTGCCATTGCGGCTGAGCTCGTAGCAATAGGTCTGCCCTTCCATCCAAGTGTTCCACTTCTGGCACAGCTGGTTGTCGGCGACCCACCATTTGCCCCGGTCGGACGAGCCGTCACCGCGGGAGAAAGCCGCAGCGATGGTGCCCATGCTGCCCTTCATGGTGCCGCTCGACGAATACTGGATCGGCAATTCAAAGCCCGAAATCTTGAGAAACACGGTCTTGCCGACCACGGCGCTGCGGAGCGCCTCACCCGAAAGGCTCTCGGCATTGGCTGGCGCGGCGCCAAAGGCAAGCGTGGAAACGACGGCTGCAGTCATAAGAGCTGATTTCAACATTGGATCATCCTCCAACTTCTGAAGCGCCTTCCTCACAAAGGCGCGGGGTTCAATTTCGAAAGCGGAAGCAACCCCCCGCTCGTCAGGATGCTGTTGTCGCAGATCCGCGCTGAACCGAAGCTGAGGGCATCATTCATCTGCCATTCACGGGAAAAGTCCCGGAAAACGGCGATAAACAGCGCATGGCTTGCCCGCGCGGAGCCCGTGCGCGGCGTAGGCCCGCCGGAGATCGGGGGGAAAAATGTCAGAGAAGACGCGCGCTAACGCGTGGGCATCGGCGATTCGCCGCGATAGTCGTAGAAGCCGCGCTTGGCCTTCCGCCCGAGCCAGCCGGCCTCGACATACTTCACCAGAAGCGGGCAAGGCCGGTACTTGGAATCGGCGAGGCCTTCATACAGCACCTGCATGATCGACAGGCAGGTATCGAGCCCGATGAAGTCGGCGAGCTGTAACGGCCCCATCGGATGATGGGCGCCAAGCCGCATGGCGGTGTCGATGGCATCGACCGAGCCAACGCCCTCATAGAGCGTATAGACCGCCTCGTTGATCATCGGCAGCAGGATGCGGTTGACCATGAAGGCCGGGAAGTCTTCCGAAACGGCGGTGGTCTTGTCCAGCGTCTCGACGAACTCCCGCGCCCGCGTGAAGGTGACGTCGTCCGTGGCGATGCCGCGGATCATCTCCACCAGCTCCATCACCGGCACTGGATTCATAAAGTGCATGCCGATGAACCGCTCGGGCCGGTCCGTGGTGGCGGCGAGCCGGGTGATCGAGATCGACGAGGTATTGGTGGCGACGATGGCGTCCGGCTTCAGGAACGGACACACCGCCACGAAGATCTTGCGCTTGACGGTCTCGTCCTCGGTGGCGGCTTCCACGACCAAATCGCAATCGGCGAAGTCTTGGAACGACTCGGCGAAGGTGATGCGGCCGAGCGCCTTGTCGCGGTCTTCCTGGCTGATCTTGCCGGAACTCACCTGGCGCGTCATGTTCTTGTCGATGGCCGCGAACGCAGCCTCGAAGCGATCCTTTTCCAGGTCGTTGATGGCCACGTCGTAGCCGCCGAGCGCCACCACGTGAGCGATGCCGCTTCCCATCTGGCCGCTGCCGACAATACCGACTTTGCTAATGGGCTCCACCTTAAGCTCCTGCTTCGAGGTTGGATCGGCGCGGAGATCCGAGCCTTGCACTATTTCGTCCATATCCGTTCCTCATCAACCAGCTACTCTCCGTACCCAGACTTCTTCAGTTCGGCGTCGAGCTCGGGCAGAACGGTGAACAGGTCACCGACCAGCCCATAATCCGCGACTTGAAAGATCGGCGCTTCGGCATCTTTGTTGATGGCGACGATCACCTTGGAATCCTTCATGCCCGCCAAATGCTGGATGGCCCCCGAGATACCGACGGCGATATAGAGCTCCGGCGCCACCACTTTGCCGGTCTGCCCGACTTGATAGTCGTTCGGCATGTAGCCGGAATCGACCGCGGCGCGAGAGGCGCCGATCGCGGCGCCAAGACGGTCGGCAATCGGCGCGATGAGCTTCTCGAAATTCTCGCCAGAGGCCATGCCGCGGCCGCCGGAAATGACCACGCGCGCCGCGGTCAGTTCCGGGCGCTCGCTTTCGGTGATGTCGGCGCCGACGAAAATCGACTGGTCGACGGCACCCGCCGGCGTCACCGTCTCGATCTCGGCCGAGCCACCCTCACCCGCGGCGGCGAACGCCGTGGTCCGCACGGTCGCGACGACAATCTTGTCCGAGGTTTGCACCGTCTCCATCGCATTGCCCGCATAGATGGGGCGCACGAACGTGTCGGGCGTCTTCACCGCGACGATGTCTGAAATCTGACTCACGTCGAGCAGGGCGGCGACGCGCGGCAGCACATTCTTGCCCGTCGTCGTCGCCGGCGCGAGAAGCACCGTGTAATTCTCCATCAGGGGCACGATGGTGGCGGCGGCGTCCTCGGCAAGCCGATGGGCCAGATGCGGTGCATCGGCCAGCAGCACCTTGCGCACGCCCTCGAGCTTCGCAGCGTCCTCGGCGACGGCCTTGCAGCCCTCACCCGCAACCAGAATATCGACGTCGCTGCCGAATTCGCGCGCCGCAGTCAGCGCCTTGGCCGTGGCCGGCGCCAGCGCCGCGTTGTCGTGTTCCGCCAGCAGCAGGACCGCCATTACAGCACCCCCGCTTCGTTCTTGAGCTTGTCGACGAGCATGGCCACGTCATCCACCGTGATGCCGGCCTCGCGCGCCTTCGGCTCCTCGACGGAAAGCACTTTCAGGCGCGGCGCGATATCCACACCGAGCGCCTCAGGCGTGGTCTCGTCGATCGGCTTCTTCTTCGCCTTCATGATGTTGGGGAGCGAGGCATAGCGCGGCTCGTTGAGGCGAAGGTCCGTCGTGATCACCGCGGGCTTCGTCAATGCGACCGTCTCCAAGCCGCCATCGACTTCGCGGGTCACCTTCACCTTATCGCCGTCGAGCTCGATCTTCGAGGCAAAGGTCCCTTGGGGCAGGCCCAGCAGGCCTGCAAGCATTTGTCCCGTCTGATTGCAGTCGTCGTCGATCGCCTGCTTGCCGAGGATGATGAGGTCGGGTTTCTCGTTCTCGACCACGGCTTTCAGGACCTTGGCCACGCCGAGCGGCTCGACGGTTTCGTCGGTCTTGACCAGGATGGCGCGGTCGGCGCCCATGGCGAGCGCCGTGCGCAGCGTATCCTGCGACTTGGCGCTGCCAATCGACACGGCCACGACCTCGCTCGCCCCGCCCTGCTCCTTGATGCGGACGGCTTCCTCGACGGCGATCTCGCAGAACGGATTCATCGACATTTTCACGTTGGCAAGGTCGACCCCGCTGCCATCGGATTTGACGCGGACCTTGACGTTTGAATCGATGACCCGTTTGACGGGTACCATGATTTTCATGCGGCTCTTTTTGTTCCGCGCACGGTTGGAATAGCCCCCAAAAGCCAGTATCTCGCAACTGCGAAATGGCGGCGACCGTACTGCCCGAAATGGCCGAAGTCAATGGTTCCCGGGGTTTTCCAGCGTGGTCTCAGGCCCCGCCCCGGGTGCGGTCGAACAGCACCGTACCGCGCCGCCGCATAAACAAGATCAACACCCCGCCGGCCACCAGCCCACCCACATGGGCCCACCAGGCGACCGCCTCCTCCCCCTCGAAGAGGAGATTGGCGAATTGGGCCAAAATCCAAATTCCGAGCGCCCAGGCGGCGGTGATCTTGATGGGAATCCGCCACAGCGCCAGCACCCACACCTTCACCCTCGGGTGCAGGATCAGGTAGGCGGCGATGACCCCCGCCACCGCCCCGGAGGCCCCGATCAGCGGCAGTTCCGAATGGGGCAGCATGTAAGCGTGCAGGAGCCCGGCGAAGATCCCGCACATCAGATAGAACATGATGAAGCGCCAATGCCCCATGGCGTCCTCGATATTGTCGCCGAACACCCACAGGAACAGCATGTTGCCGATGAGGTGGATCCAGCCTCCGTGCAGGAACATGTAGGTGATGAGCGTCAGCCGCTCCGGCACCATCACCGCCCCGGTGGCGAAGAACGCGGTCTCCCCCCCTGCGACCGCCATCAGCTTCGCCGGGATGACCGCGAACTCGGTCACGTCCTCGTCGGCGAGCGGAATGAACCACCCCGTCTGGAAGATCGCGTAGATGGCGACGTTGAGGACGATCAGTCCGACCGTCACATATTGGAAGCGGATCTTCTTGAGAGGGTTGGTGTCATGGAGGGGAACAAACACGGGCGCACCGCCGATCCTTCAGCGATTCTTGCCCGGCACCCACAACACGTCGGCGCTGCCTTTGCCGTTGGCATACCGCGCGGCGACGAACAGAAAATCCGACAACCGGTTGACGTAGCGGGCCGCCGGTTCACTCACCGGCTCATCGGGACGCGAGGCCAGGGCCACGACCAGGCGCTCGGCCCGGCGCGACACGGTCCGTGCAAGATGCAGAAAGCTTGCCGCGGGCGTGCCCCCCGGGAGCACGAAGGACCGCAGCGGCTCAAGCGCGCGGTTCATCTCGTCGATCTCGGTTTCGAGCCGCACGACTTGCGCGTCGCTCACCTGAAGGCCGGCGCCGCCATCCTTCTCGGGTACGCAAAGGTCGGCGCCGAGATCGAACAGATCGTTCTGAATGCGCGCGAGCATGACGTCGAGCTCCGGATTGGCCTCACCCGTATGCAGCCTGGCAAGCCCAATGACGGCATTGGTCTCGTCCACCGTGCCGTAGGCCTCGACGCGGAGGTCGTACTTCGCCACGCGCTTGCCCGAGCCAAGCGCCGTGGTGCCGTCATCGCCGGTTCGTGTGTAGATCTTGTTGAGGACAACCATGCCACCCGCCCCGCTTTCCAGGGCCCGCGGAGCGCAAACCCGCTTTAGAATCTAGCGTATCCCGGCCCTTGAGCGGGTCAAGCCTGGTGATCAGGGCCTGTGCCCGGCCAAATAGACGATCGCCATGACGATAATCAGCGCGGCGAGCTGCAAAAGCACACGCGCGCGCATCAGTTTTTGGCTGAGATTGGGGTTCCCGCCGCGCAGCATATTGAACAGGCCGAACACCAACACGATGGCCACGGCGGCAACCGCGAACGGCAAGATCCAACGTAGAGCGTATTCCACATGCCCCTCCCGAGCCTTATTGGGACGTAAAGTGCCGCCCGCGCGGGACTTTAGTTCTTTGCCGCCACGGCGTCGAGCGCAGCAATCGGCAACACCCGGCGCAAAAATCCCGCCGCATAGGTCGGGAACGTCACGTAGTAGCGGGCCTTCGGGCGCTTGGCCTCCAACGCGTGGATGAGCTTCTTGACCACGGCCTCGGGCGGCAGCTTGAAGGTCGTCTGTCCGCCCTGCTCCATCTGCGCGATCCGGGCGCGATAGACCTCTCTGTGCGGCGAGTTCTCGATGTCGATAGTGCGCCGGTAGGCCTCAAGCGCGTGCGCGAGGAAGCGCGTGGCGATCGGCCCGGGCTCGATCAGCGAGATATGAATGCCCGTGCCGGCAAGCTCCAGGCGGAGCGTGTCCGCCAACGCCTCGATGGCAAACTTGGAGGCGCAATAGGCGCCGCGATAGGGCGCCGCGATCAAGCCGAGTACCGAAGAGCACTGGACGATGCGCCCCTGGCGGCGCGCCCGCATTGCCGGGATCATGCGCCGCGTGAGGTCGTGCCAGCCGATGACATTCGCCTCGAACTGGTCCCGCAGCGCCTCGGGCGTCACATCCTCGACCGCGCCCGGCTGGCCATAGGCGCCGTTGTTGAACAGTGCGTCGAGCGCACCGTTCGTCGCTTCAAGGACGTGCTCCGCGGCCGCGGCGATCGAGTCCGATTCCGTATAGTCGAGATAGAGGCTCTCCAGGCCCAGTTCGTCCTTGAGCCGGGCGAGGTCTTCGGCCGTGCGCGCCGTGGCAAACACGCGCCAGCCGCGCTCCTTCATGATCCGCGCGGACGCCAAGCCGATGCCCGACGAGCAACCAGTAATGAGAATGGAGCGTTGGGTCATGGAGCCGCGACCGGTCCGGTCACTGTGCCTGGGTAAAGTCAAAGCCGCTGTTCAGCACCCAGATGATGAAGTTCAGGCCGGCGGCGAAGCCCACCCATAGCACGTAGGGCACCAGCAACAATGCGGCGGGACGGCTCAGCCTGTCGAAGAACACGATGGTCAGGACGATGGCGACGAGGAGCGCCATGATCACGCCGAAGCCGAGTGGCGGGCTATGCAGAAAGAAGAAGGCGAACGACCACATAACGTTGAGGACCAGTTGAATTCCGAACCAGACGAGCGCGGTCTTGCGCTCGCTCCCATCACCGGGCGCACGCCAGACGAGCCAGGCCGAGACCGCCATCATGACGAACAGGATGGTCCACACGATCGGAAAGACGCCGTTCGGCGGCGTGAAGCCGGGCTTCACGAGCGTGGCGTACCAATCGAGATTGGGCCGCGTCAGCGCGCTGCCGATCACTGAGGCGGAGAACGAGGCGGCAAGCGCGAGGCCGAGCCCGATCAGCGAACGCTTGGAGGTGACAGGCTCAGGCGCTGTCGTCATTGCTCGAGCAGACGCCGCGCGATGACGTGGGCCTGAATCTCGGCCGCGCCCTCGAAGATCGACAGGATGCGCGCATCGCACAGCACGCGGCTGATCGTGTATTCCAGCGCGAAACCGTTGCCGCCATGGATTTGCAGCGCGTTGTCGGCCGCCGCCCAAGCGACCCGCGCGGCGAGCAGCTTGGCCATGCCGGCCTCAAGGTCGCAGCGGTGCCCCGCGTCTTTCCGGCGTGCCGAGTAATAGGTGAGCTGGCGCGCGAACAGAATCTCAGCCGCCATCATGGCGAGCTTGTCGGAGACGCGCGGGAAGTTGATGATCGGTTTGCCGAACTGGACGCGCTCCATGGCGTAACGCAGACCGATATCGAGCGCCGACTGCGCCACGCCGATGGCCCGCGCCGCCGTCTGAATGCGCGCGGCTTCAAAGGTCTGCATCAGCTGCTTGAAGCCTTGGCCCTCGACACCGCCGAGCAGATTGGCCGCCGGCACCTCAAACCCGTCGAAGGAAACCTCGAACTCCTTCATGCCGCGATAGCCGAGCACCTCGATCTCGCCGCCGGTGATGTTGTCCGCCGGAAACGGGTTGTCGTCCGTGCCGCGCGGCTTCGGCGCCAGGAACATGGAAAGGCCCTTGTAGCCCTTCTCGTTCGGGTCGGTGCGCGCGAGCACGGTCATCAGGTCGGCCCGCGCCGCATGGGTGATCCAGGTCTTCTGCCCGGTGATGCGGTAGACGTCGCCGTCCTTCACCGCACGGGTCGACAGCGAGGCGAGGTCGGAGCCCGTATTCGGCTCGGTGAACACCGCCGTCGGCAGGATCTCGCCGCTTGCGATCTTCGGCAGCCATTCTTGCTTCTGCTCATCCGTGCCGCCGTTGAGGATCAGCTCCTCGGCGATCTCGGACCGAGTGCCGAGCGAGCCCACGCCGATATAGCCGCGGCTCAACTCCTCGGAGACGACGCACATGGCCTCCTTGCCGAGGCCGAGCCCGCCATACTCCTCGGGCAGCGTCAGCGAAAACACGCCGAGCTCCGCCATCTGATTGATCAGCTCGATGGGGATGTATTCATCCTTGAGGTGCCATTCCTGCGCATGCGGCACCACTTCGGCCTCCGAGAAGCGGCGCATCTCGTTGCGGATCTCCTCAAAGGTCTCCTCGAGACCGGGATCGCCGAAATTGGCGGACGCCGCGCCTTGCGCATCTTGGATCAGCGTCACCACGCGCGCGCGCATCTCCGGGCTCACGCCCTCGATCAGGGCGGTGACATCGTCGGTGAGGAAGTCTTGCCGGGCGCTGTCCGGCACGCCGAGTTCGTGCAGCCGGGCCACTTCGCCCTGGCTCATGGTCACGCCGCCCGCGAGTTGCGCGAGATACTCGCCGGCCGCGATCTGGCTAAGCAGCGCCTCCATCTCGCCGAACCGGCCCTCGCCGTCCATGCGCTTGGCGTAGTCGGCCAGCTGAGCGATCCCCTCGGCATAGGTGGAGAGCCAGGCGAGCCCGTGGGCCGCATGCTCTTCCCGTTCCAGGGCCGCGTTGTCGATCTTGCCGCCCGGGGCCAGTTTGGCCTTCACGGCTTCGGTCGCCTTGACGTTCAAGGCTGCGGCCGCCTTGGCGGCGCCCTCAAGCAGCGGGATCAGCTCGGTGGGGCTCACGGCCCCGCGGTCGGTCACGGTCTCGGCGGCGGTCAAGTTCAGGCTCCTTGAACGATTCTGGTCGGATTTTCGGGCTCAACGAACCCCGACCCGAGATGAGAGTCAAATCCCGATTGCCGCAACGGGATAGCACAAAAAACGCCCCGGGCGATTGCAGCCCGGGGCGCCTTGAGGCCGCGACGCGGCCGAATTTGAATAACGCACCCTAGGACTTGCCGTGCATTTCCTGGCTGGCTTCGAGCACGTCCTCGAAAGTCCGAAGCCCCGTGACCGGCGCGCTCACCAGCACCGACATATTGCCGGGCCGATGCTCGTTCTTCCACATTCTCATATGGGCCTTGGGGATCTGCTCCCAGGGGAAGACTTCCGACATGCACGGATCGATATGCCGCTCGATGACCAGCTTGTTGGCCTGGCTCGCTTGCAGCAGATGGGCAAAGTGAGAGCCCTGGATGCGCTTTTGATGCATCCACACATAGCGCGCGTCCATGGTCAGGTTGTAGCCGGTGGTGCCGGCGCAGAACACGACCATGCCGCCACGCTTCACGATGAAGCAGGAGACCGGGAAAGTCGCCTCGCCCGGATGCTCGAACACGCTGTCGACATTCACGCCCTTGCCGGTGATCTCCCAGATCGCCTTGCCGAAGGCGCGGACGCCCTTATTCCAGGTGTCGTATTCCGGCGTGCCGACCGCCGGCATCTGGCCCCAGCAGTCGAAATCCTTGCGGTTGATCACGCCCCTAGCACCAAGCGACATCACATAGTCGCGCTTGTCGTCCTCGGACACGACGCCGATGGCGTTGGCGCCGGCCGTGGCGCAGAGCTGGATGGCCATGGAGCCGAGGCCGCCGGAGGCACCCCACACCAGAACGTTATGACCAGGCTTCAGCGTGTGCGGACGATGGCCGAACAGCATGCGGTAGGAAGTGGCGAGCGTCAGCGTGTAGCAGGCGGCCTCTTCCCAGGTGAGGTGTTGCGGACGCGGCAGAAGCTGGCGGTCTTGCACGCGGGCGAACTGCGCGAACGAGCCGTCGGGCGTCTCGTAGCCCCAAATGCGCTGGGACGGCGAGAACATCGGATCGCCGCCGTTACACTCCTCGTCGTCGCCGTCGTCCTGGTTACAATGGATGACGACCTCGTCGCCGACCTTCCAGCGTTTGACCTTGGACCCGACCGCCCAGACGATGCCGGACGCATCGGAGCCGGCGATATGATAGGGTTGCTTGTGCACGTCGAGCGTCGACATCGGCTGGCCGAGCGATGCCCACACGCCGTTGTAGTTCACGCCCGCCGCCATCACGAGCACGAGCACGTCATGGGAATCGAGTTCCCAAGTCGGCACCACCTCGACCTGCATGGCTTCGTCGGGCGGCCCGTGGCGCTCCTTGCGGATCACCCATGCATACATGTTCTTGGGCACGTGACCGAGCGGAGGAATCTCGCCGATCTCGTAAAGATCTTTGATCTCGCCCTTCGGCGCAGACGAATCTGGAGAAACTGCAGTTAAAGACATTTCATTCATCCGGTTGTCCCCCCAGTCCTCTTGTCAGACGCTTTTTTGCAGTGCGGCAATTGTCTTCTATCCGTTTCGCGACTGCAACATGTTTGGGCCGCAGACTTAACACAAGCCCGCCCCAAAGCGCCGGGGCTATCATGGAATTACCCTATTTCCGGCAGGGCAGCCTCAATCGGGGAGGAGGGTTAGCAAAAAGAGAGGGCTCTGCCCAGGGGTTGATTCGCGCATTTCGCCGGGGAGGGCGCGGCACCCCGCCGCTGGCCAAATGCGTTCAATCCCCGGCCAAATAGGCCTAAACCAAAGCCGATTCCTCAAATCGGCCCATGAGACGCTGGGCACAGGGCCAAAGTGACCGGCAACCTCATCGTCTTCATAACGCTTGCCGCCACGGCAGCGTTCCTGTTCTCGCCGCGGCTCACCGCATCACCGGTGTGGCGCGCGACCGTGACGCCGCTGGCCTCCATCATCGGCTCAGGCTTCCTCGTCTCCTTCCCGCTCCTGACCCACGATCTCGGCGCGTACGCCGTGATCGCCATGACCGGGCTCGTGGCCTTCGCCTATCTGCTCGGCGGCGCCATCCGCTTCAACATTCTCCACGGCGAGCCGCTCTTCGTGCCTCATGCGCCATTGCTCAGCAAAGGCGGTGAAGGCTGGTTGCGCTCTCTCGAAAGCATTTCGCATCTCGCGCTCGCGCTCGCCTACTTCATATCGGTCACCTACTACCTGACGCTGCTCTCGGCCTTCCTGCTCGAAGGGCTTGGGACCCCGCATCCGCTCGCGGCCAAGGCGGTGACCACCGTCATCCTGATCGGCATCGGCGCCCAAGGACTGCTGCGGGGCTTGCATGGCCTCGAAAGCATCGAGGAATACGCCGTCGGGCTGAAGCTCGCGGTGATCGCCGCGGCCATCGCGGCGCTGGTCTGGCTCAACATCGATATGGCGGTTGAAGGCACCTGGCATGTGGTGGAGCAGCCGAAGCCCATTGATTGGCAATCGGTCCGCGTGGTCCTCGGCCTGCTCGTCGTGGTCCAAGGCTTCGAGACCTCGCGCTTCCTGGCCGGCGCCTATCCGCCGGAGCTGCGCGTGCGCACCATGCGCTATGCCCAATGGCTGTCCGGCGCCATCTACATCGCCTTCTTTCTTCTGGCGATGGCCGCGGTCGACGATCCCAGCGTCCTGAACGGCGACGCCACCGGCATCATCGCCGTATTGGCACCGGCCGCCTCGAGCCTCGTGGTTCTGATCGTGATCGGCGCGGTGTTCGCGCAACTCTCGGCGGCCGTGGCCGACTCTATCGGCGCGGGCGGCCTCATCGAGCAGGTGACCGGCCAACGCATCGGCCATCGCCACGCCTATCCGGTCATCGCCCTGATCGGCATCCTGCTCACCTGGAGCCTCGACATTTTCGACGTCATCACGCTGGCCTCGCGGGCGTTTGCTCTGTTCTACTTCCTGCAATGCCTGGTTGCCGCCGCCGTCGCGTCCAAGGCTCCAAACGTCACCCACAGAGCGCCGCGTATCGTTGGTTTTCTGGTGCTTGCCGGCCTCGCGCTCGCCGTCGTCGTGTTCGGCATCCCGATGGAAGGGGTTTGATATACTGGCTTTTCCATGGAATACGGGCGGCCAACGGCCCGCGCCTTAATTTGCCACGAGGCGGCCGGCCATGCTTCGATAAGGCCAGCAAGCGCGCTTCGGCGCCTCCGGAGATCACGAATGGCAGACGGCAAGAGAGAACGCGATAAGCCTTGGATGTTCCGCACTTATGCGGGCCATTCGACGGCGAAGGCATCGAACGAGCTTTACCGGAAGAACCTGTCCAAGGGGCAGACCGGCCTGTCCATCGCCTTCGATCTGCCGACCCAGACGGGCTACGATTCCGACGAGGCGCTGGCCCGCGGCGAAGTCGGCAAGGTCGGCGTGCCGGTGTCCCATCTCGGCGACATGCGGGCTTTGCTCAAGGACATCCCGCTCGACGCGATGAACACCTCGATGACGATCAACGCCACGGCGGCGTGGTTGCTCTCGCTTTATGTCTCGCTTGCCGACGAGCAAGGCGTCGACCGGACGAAGCTCACCGGTACGGTGCAGAACGACATCCTCAAGGAATATCTGTCGCGCGGCACCTATGTGTTCCCGCCGGCGCCGAGCTTGCGTCTGATCAAGGACGTCATCGTCTTCACCAATACCGAGATGCCGAAATGGAACCCGACCAATGTCTGCTCCTATCATTTGCAGGAAGCGGGCGCGACGCCGGCCCAGGAACTCGCCTTCGCGCTGGCTACGGCGGTCGCCGTGCTCGACGAGGTAAAGAACTCCGGCGAGGTCGCGGACGAGAAATTTCCGCGCGTCGTCGGCGCCATCAGTTTCTTCGTCAATGCCGGCGTGCGCTTCATCACCGAAGTCTCGAAGATGCGCGCCTTCGTCGATCTCTGGGATGAGATCGCCCGCGACCGCTATGGCGTCACCGATCCGAAGCTGCGGCGCTTCCGCTATGGCGTGCAGGTGAACTCGCTGGGCTTGACCGAGCAGCAGCCCGAGAACAATCCCTACCGCATCCTGCTGTCGATGCTCGCCGTGGTGCTGTCGAAGAATGCCCGCGCCCGCGCCGTGCAACTTCCGGCCTGGAACGAGGCGCTCGGCCTGCCGCGCGCCTGGGACCAGCAATGGTCGCTGCGCCTCCAGCAGATCGTCGCTTACGAGACCGACCTGCTCGACTATGGCGACATCTTCGAGGGCTCCGTGGTGATCGACCGCAAGGTCGAGGAGCTGAAAGAGCAAGCCCGCGCGGAGCTCGCCAAGCTCGACGCCATGGGCGGCGCCGTGGCCGCCATCGATTACATGAAGGAGGCGCTGATCGCCTCCAATGCCGCCCGCATCGCCGACATCGAGCGTGGCGATCAGATTCTGGTCGGCGTCAACCGCTACACCGAGACCGAAGAGTCCCCGTTGGACTCCGGCGCCGAAGGCATTCTCACCGTGCCGGAATCGGTCGAGATCGAGCAGATCGCAGCGCTACAGGCCTGGCGCCAACAGCGCGACGAGACCACCGTGAAGCAGGCGCTGCGCGAGCTGAAGGACGCCGCCTCGGAAGGCCGCAACATCATGCCGCCTTCGATCGCCGCCGCCAAAGCCGGCGTCACCACCGGCGAGTGGGGTGGCGTGTTGCGCGAAGTGTTCGGCGAGTACCGCGCGCCCACCGGCATCGGCGCCGCGCACGCCATCGACGAGGAGCGCCTGAAGCAGGTGCGCGAGCTCGTCAAGGAGGTTTCCGGCAAGCTTGGCCGCACCCTCACCTTCGTGGTGGGCAAGCCCGGCCTCGACGGCCACTCCAACGGCGCCGAACAGATTGCCGTGCGCGCCGACGATGTCGGCATGGACGTGATCTATGACGGCATCCGGCTGACCCCCGCCGAGATCGTCGAACAGGCCAAGGACGCGAAAGCCCATGTCGTGGGCCTGTCGATCCTGTCCGGCTCGCACGTGTCTCTGGTGCGCGATGTGGTGCAGAAGCTCCGCGCGGCGGGCATGGGCGAGGTCCCGGTCGTGGTCGGCGGCATCATCCCGTCCGAGGATGTGAACATCCTCAAGCAGTGCGGGGCGGCGGCCGTCTACACCCCCAAAGACTTCCAGCTGAACGAGATTATGACGGGCATCGTCAATCTCGTGGATCAGAAGGTGGAGGTCCTGGCGGAGGCCGATATTCCCGTGCCCGCTGCCGAGGCCAAAGTGAAGATCCCGCTCTAAGGCATCTTCCCTTCGCCTGGGCGATGACAGGGGGCCGGCTTTACCGCTAGACTCACGCCCAACGTCCGAATCTTCAGGCGTTTTGCGAAGGGGGAGCTACCGATGAACTTCAATCTGAGCACGCCGCGCCGGGAGACGTTTATTGTCTCCGTCGTCATCGCCGTCTTGGTCGTGATCGGCATGATCGTGCCGCTGCCGATCTTCACCGGCTACGGTCTCGGCCTGCTGCTGATCGCCTACCTGATCCTGCTGGCCGGCGTCTTGATGGACAACGTTTGATCGCCGTCGTGAGCCATTAGCTCGCCAGGGCGACCACCACGCCGTCTTCTTGCGCCGGAAGGAAAGGCACGAGCGCGGCATAGAGCGCGCGGCCTTGGATCGGTTTGGCCACACGTGCGTTCACGCCGGCTTCGACCAGCTGCTGGCCGTCGTCCTTGTCTGCCAGAGCGGCAAGCGCGACGACCGGCACCTCGGACGACGGCGCTTGCAGGGCGCGGACGCGCTGCGCCAATTGCAGGCCGTCATAGTCCGGTAGCGCCGTATCCATCAGAATGAGATCGTAGGTTCGCGACGCCAGGCACATCAGCGCGTCGGTACCGGTCTCGACCACCTCATGGGTCAGCCCGAACTCCTCGAGATAGGCGCCGATCAGCAGGCGGTTGACCGTGTTGCCCTCGACCACGAGCACATGGCCCGACAGCGTGCCCTTCGGGGCAGTCTTCTTGGCCGGTGTCTTCTTGGCCGCGTCCGCAGGCTTCGGCATATCGTCATTGGCCGCCTCGAGCCCGACCGCCGGGCCTTCTTCAACCATGTCTTGGTCTTCGGCCATGTCGTCGGCGACGACCGTCTGGAACGTGAACCAGTAAAGCGTGCCCTGACCGACGACGCTGTCGCAGCCGACGCCGCCGCCCATGGCCTCGGCAAGGCGCCGTGCGATCGGCAGGCCGAGCCCGCCGCCCACGCGCGAGATATCGGCGGACGGTTGGAACAAGCCGTCCCGCTCGGCCGCGCTGAAGCCCTCGCCCGTATCGGTGATATCGAAACGCACCGTGAGCGGGTACTGCGCATCGTTGACGCTGATATAAAGCCGGATGGATCCTTGCGCGGTGGATTGCAGCGCGGCTTCGATCAGGCCCGAGAGAACCTGGCGCACGCGGACCTCATCGCCGACGATGAAACGCGGACAATTGGCGGCCATGTCGATGCCGCTTGTCAGCCCCTTCGCACTCGCGCGGCTTTGCAGCACGGACGCGGCATTTTTCACCAGCCCATGCAGATCGAACCGTTCGATCGTCAGCTCCGCCTCTCCGGTTTCGAGATGACTGAATTCGAGCACCTCATTGAGAGAGACGAGGAGACGCCGCGCCGACTGCGCCAGCGTCTCGACTTCGCGCCGCTGCGAGGCACTGACCGGGCCGGCCAGGAGAAGATCGGCCATCTTGGCGACCGACTCCATGGGCGCGCGCACCTCCCGGCCCACGATCTCAAGAAGACCGGTCTTGGCCGCATCGGCCGCCTCAACCGCCTGACGCGCGGTGCGTTCGGCCTCGAGCTGATCGACGAGATTCTGGATCTGCCCGAACAGATCGCCTGCATGAAAATCATTCACTTGCATGATCGCCCCCACGAGAAAGAGATGTTGTTGGTTCTTGCTCTTTCGACGGAGCATGGCAGACACGGCTTAAAACTCGGCTAAATTGCGTGGTTTATGAGGTACTAAGGCCGAGCACCTCCGGAGCGCATATGCGCTCCAGGACGCACTCCTGGACACTGGCGCTCCGATGCCAAAAGTCCGCATGCGCTTGCTCCTCATGACGCCGTCTTCCGCTTGCCTCCCAGGATGTTCTACTTTAGAATCATCCTAATCTGATTTGTCGGCCTTCGCGCCGCCCAACCGGCAGTCGAAACGCGGTTTTGGGGTTGGGACGTGCAGACAACGCGTCCGCGCTATCTTAGAGAAGGGCATGATTGTCTGCTCCTGCACCATGATCACAGCTCAGGACATTCACGACGCGGTGTCGGCCTTACGCACGAAGGACCCGTTCGTGGTGCTCACCCCAGGGCTGATCTACCGGACGCTCGGCAAGCGTCCCTCATGCGGCACCTGCCTGCCGCTGATCACCAAGCTCATGGTTGGCTACGACGAGGAAGGGCCAAGCTCGGCCGCCTCGTTGCCGCACCGCTCGCCCTTCGACAACACGCGAACGCAAGACTAGCCGCTGGGCGACGACACTAGCCGGGCGAAACAGAACACGTATGATGCACACCGAGGTTGAGAGGAGACTGGGACATGAAGGGCAATCCAACTGTCATTGAGTATCTGAACAAGGCGCTGACGAGCGAGCTCACCGCCGTCAATCAGTACTGGCTGCATTACCGGCTGCTCGACGACTGGGGCTACACCAAGCTCGCCAAGAAAGAGCGCGAGGAATCGATCGAGGAGATGCATCACGCCGACAAGCTCGTGACGCGCATCATTTTCCTCGAAGGCTTCCCCAATATGCAGAAGCTCGACCCCTTGATGATCGGTCAGAACGTCAAGGAAATCCTCGAATCCGATCTCAAGGCCGAGTACGGCGCCCGCGCCCTCTACATGGAAGCGCGCGCCTGCTGCCGGAAGGAAGAGGACTATGTCAGCATGGATCTCTTCGAAGAGCTCCTGACCGACGAGGAAGGCCATATCGACTTCATCGAGACGCAGCTCGGCCTGCTGAACGACATCGGCCCGCAGATGTACGGCCAGCTCAACGCCGCCTCCGCCGACGACTCCGGTGGTGACGACTAGCCAAAAGCTGCTACATCTCCACGCAGATGACCTTACCGCAGCTTGAAGGGCCCAGCCTGGCGCCGGCCGCGGGCGGCGCGCCGCGCCAGCTCGTGGTGTTTCTCCACGGCTATGGCGCGGACGGCAACGACCTCATCGCCCTGGGGCGCGAATGGAGCCGTGAGCTGCCCCATGCGGCCTTTATCTCCCCGCACGCCCCTGACCCGTGCGCCATGGCCCCCTCGGGCCGGCAATGGTTCGACCTCTCCCTCGGCGACATGGCGATCATCGCCGAAGGCGTGAAGCAGGCCGCGCCGGCGGTGGAGGCCTTTCTCGATGCGGAGCTTGCCAAGCATGATCTGCCGGCGGAGGCCCTTGCTCTCGTCGGCTTCAGCCAAGGCACCATGATGGCGCTGGCCGTGGGGCTCACGCGGACTCCCTCGCCCGCGGCCATTGTCGGCTATTCCGGCGCGCTCACCACGCTTGAGGCCCTGCCCGCGCCCGGCGCCGGCCCCGCCATCCTGCTGGTGCACGGCGACATGGACGAGGTGATCCCCGTGGATGCCATGTACATGGCCCGCGAGGCGCTGAGCCAAGCCGGTCTGCCGGTGGAATGGCACGTCTCCCCAGGCGTCGGCCACGGCATTGACGGCGAGGGGTTGCGGCTCGGCGGCGCCTTTCTCAAGCAAGCCTTCTCCACCATATCCACCACCCAAAGATCGTAGACCTGATCTACGCGCGTTTGCGTCCGCCACTGGCCTAGACCCTAGGGGGCGTGCGCAGACCGACCACATCATGTGGGGCCCTTCACATTCGTGACACGTCCTTATAGTATCCGGCCCATCGAGAAGGAGGCCCGAGTGCGACGGGCAAGTTGAAGGACCAGTTGGCCTTGAACGTCGCAACCGCATCGGCCGCTCCAGGCACTTTTCCGGCGCTTGTGCTGAATGCCGATTATCGGCCGCTGTCCTACTATCCGCTCTCGCTGTGGGGCTGGCAGGATGCGGTGAAGGCCGTGTTCCTCGACCGCGTCAACATCGTCTCCGAATACGACCACGCAGTGCATTCGCCCTCTTTCGAGATGAAGCTGCCGAGCGTCGTGTCGCTCAAGAGCTACGTGCGGCCGGCGCTCTACCCCGCATTCACCCGGTTTAACGTGTTTCTGCGCGACCGCTTCTCCTGCCAGTATTGTGGCGACCCCCAGGACCTCACCTTCGATCATCTGATCCCGCGCTCGCGCGGCGGCCTCACCCGCTGGGAGAACGTGGTCACGGCCTGTGCGCCCTGCAATCTCGCAAAGGGCGGCAACATGCCGGAGCATGCGAAGATGTGGCCCTCGCAGAAGCCGTATCGGCCGACGGTGTTCGAGTTGCACCGCAACGGGCGGCTGTTCCCGCCAAACTACCTGCATGAGAGCTGGCTCGATTATCTCTATTGGGATACCGAGCTGGAGCCGTAGGCCGGCCTCCCTCAATACCGCGTCGTCAGGTTCGTCAGCCAGTCCGGCGAGGCGTTCACCAGGAAAGCCTCGAGACGCTTGTCAGCGCCCGTGGCGACCAGCAGGCCGACCGCGACGAGCAGCGCCCCGAGCAGCATCTTGCCGCCTTTGCCCGCTTCCATCAGGCGGCCGCGCCAGCGCAGCATCGCCTCGCGCGACACAAAGCCGAGCACCATCAGCGGCAGCGCCGCGCCGATCCCGAACGCGAGCATGGTGAGCGCGACCTGGCCGAGAGTCTCGCCCTTTGCCGCAAGCAGCGAGGCCGCGCCGAGCGTCGGCCCCACGCAGGGCGCCCAGACCGCGCCGAGCAACAGTCCGAGGCCTAATTGGCCCCACAGGCTTGTTGCGCTAAAGCCGCCGAAACGATCGTCGACCCAGGAGCCGACCGGGCCGGCCGCCACCGCGAATTGCTCTTGCAGGCGCGGCACTAGCAGCACGGTGCCGACACCGATCAGCAGCACCGCCGAGATCGCGCGAAACACATTAGTGTCGAGACCGATGGCGAAGCCGATGGTGGCGACGAACAGACCGATGACGGTGAAGGAAAGCGCGAGGCCCGACGCCAAGGCCACCGGCCCGAGCCGATGCTCGCTCTGCGCCGTGCCGAGCACGATCGGCAGCAGCGGCAAGACGCAGGGCGATAGGATCGACAAGACCCCCGCCAGAAATGCCAGCCCGATTGTGCCGATCATCGCACTTGCGCCTTTGCGTGGCTTTGCGCCTAGAGCGTCTTGTCGAGCATGCCCTCGATGGAGATTTCGCTCGTATCGCCCGCCGACCGGTCGAGCTCCTTGTCGCCCTTGAAGACGATCAGCGTGCTCTGCGCCCGCACATTCAGCGCCTTGAGGTCATCCTTCTGGGTATCGAAGTCGGCCTTGAGCACGACGAGGTTTTTGAATTTGGGCTGGCGGGTGAGCTTGACCAGGATCGGGTTCTGGGCGCGGCACACCGAGCACCACGCCGCGAACACGTCGACCAGGATGGGCTTGCCGTCGGCTTGGGCTGCGGCAAGCGCCTCAGGGGTGAATTCCTTCCACTCTGCCGCCGATGCGGGTGCGGAACCGAGCAGGATCACGGCCACGAGGCCGGCAAACAGGGTGCGGAAAAGGCTCATTTTCGGACCTCCAATGGGACTTTCTCACTGCTGTGATAGCAGGGGCCCCTTGGGAAGCGCCAATCACCACCCTTGAACCTTTCGTGAGCGGAAGCCTTGCGCCGGGGTCAGGCGCGCCGCGTGGCGCCGTAGATGGCGATCGCGGCAAGTCCCAAAGAGACCACCACGTTCCATCCGGCGAAGGACAGCCAGAGGAAGCGCCACGAAGCCTCGTCGCACCGGATCACCGGCGTATCGACGATGCCGTCCTTGCCCCAGTTGAGATCGAACCCGCCGGCGCAGGTCTCAGGGCCCGGCCAAAACTTCCACTCGGCGCCTGCGTGATAGATGCCGAGGGCGGCGTTGAGGACAAAGCCGACGGCGATGAGAACCAGCACCAGGCGCGCAAAGCCGAAAGCGCTACCGCGCGCGGCAAAGAAGGCGATGACCGCCGCAGGGACCGCGAAATAATAGGCGTAGCGCTCCTGAAGACAGAGCTGGCACGGCGCATAGCCGCCCAACTGCTCGAAGGCATGCGCCGTCAAGATCGTGACAAGCGCGAGCCCGAAGACGATGGCGCTCGCCATCATCACCTGCCCCGCCAGTTTGTCGGTGTCAGTCGCCATGGTCACAACACGTATTTGATGAGCACGAAGCCGCCGATCAACAGCACCACGAACACGATCGACAGGATGCCGAAATATTTGTCGATGAAATCCTTGATCGGCGGCCCGAACCAGTAGAGCAGCCCTGCCACGATAAAGAAACGCAAACCGCGCGCCGCCACACTCGCCAGCATGAACACGAAGAAATTGAGCTGGGTCACGCCGCTGGCAATGGTGATGACCTTGTAGGGGAAGGGCGTGATGCCGGCGATGAACACGATCCAGGCGCCATAGTCGTTGTAGCGCTTGGCGAAATCCTCGAACGCGTGGCCGTAGCCATAGAAACTGAGGATCGGCTGGCCGATCGTCTCGAACAGAAAGTAGCCGATGAGATAGCCGAAAATGCCGCCGAGCACCGAGGCTGCCGTGGCGATCCCGGCAAACAGCCAAGCCTTCCGCCGCTCAGCGAGCACCATGGGGATCAGCATCACATCGGGAGGGATCGGAAACACCGAGCTTTCGATGAATGCCACGCCCGCTAAGGCCCACGGAGCGTTGCGATGAGCGGCGAGCTCCATGACCCGGTCGTAGGCGCGCCTCAACATGGCGCTTTGCTTAGCCGGGGTCTCGGCCCTTGTCCATCGGCTCTGAGCGGCCGGAGTTGACCCCGCAGGCCGCTTCCCCCATGTTCCCGGCCCGAAAGCCCCAGTGGCGGAATGGTAGACGCGACAGACTCAAAATCTGTTATCCGCAAGGGTGTGCTGGTTCGAGTCCGGCCTGGGGCACCATTCTCCTGAACACGACGCGGGGTGGCAGGACATCCAATGCAGCCGTTTCCACAGCGCCTGACGGTCCTGATCCTCCTCGCTCTGGCCGCCCTCTTGCCATGGCCCGCCCAGGCGCAAGATGCGCCCGCCAACCCACCGCGCGAGGTCATGGAGGCGATTGCCGCATCGCCCACGCCGAAGCCGGAGCAGGTGCTCGTCGGCGCCTATATCAACGATATCCAGCAGCTCGACTTCAAGACCAACAATTACGTCATCGATCTCTATGTGTGGTTCCGTTGGACGTCGCCGGACACCGATCCGTCGAAGTCCATGGAGTTCATGAACCGCTATGCCTCGGACGATAACCGCCGCGATGAACTGACCGACGCGCCCGAGGCGATGCCGGACGGCAGCAATTACGCGATCCTCCGCTATCAGGGGCGCTTCTCCACCAAGTTCCCGCTCGAGGCTTATCCCTTCGACACCCAGACCTTGAAAGTGATCATGGAGGACACGCTCGCGGGCGCTGCCGAGCAGGCCTATGTGGCGGACGGCAAGACACCGGTGATCATCGATCCCATCATCACCTTGCCGGGCTTCAAGGTGGGCAAGCCCACCATGCAGATCACCACCAATACCTATCCGACAAATTTTGGCGATCTCTCGAAACCGAAAGCCGAGCCCTATTCGCGCATCGTCATATCGGTCCCCGTGACGCGACCGGTGATCGCCATGTCGCTCAAGACCTTCGTGCCGATCATTTTGATCGTGATCTGCGCCTCGCTCGTGTTCTTCGTGCGGCCGCGCTATGTCGAGGGCCGTATCGGGCTCGGCATCACCGCGCTTCTGACGCTCGTCGCGCTGCAGCTCACCGCCACCGCCGGGCTTCCCGACGTCGACTATTTGATGATGCTCGACAAGGTTTTCCTGCTCGCCTACCTGCTCATCATCATGGCGTTGGCTTGCGTCGTGATGACCTCCTGGCAGGCGGCGGATCCCGACGCGGAGGCCAAGATCAAGCGCACCGACCGGATCTGGGCCGCGGGCCTCATCGCCGCCTATGTCATCGCCAATGCCGCGATCCTGTGGACGACGCTCGCCTGATTTGATCATGAGCGCCCATTGCCCCACCGCGCCTGTCTCCCTAAGCTAACCTCCGGCGTGGACGGAAGGCTTCGACACCGGCCAGTTCGTCGTCATTTTCGCGTCTGTCATGAAGTGAGAAAGCGCCCAATGCCGAGATCCTCCCTCCTGCCGATCGCTTTGCTCGCCGCCGTGCTTTCCTTCCAGGCCGGTTCCGCCGTGGCCCAGGAGGATATGCAGTGGCAGTTCTCTGAGAGCAACGATCCCGACAACAAAGGCGCCATGACGGCCCGGTTGGTCTACGGCGTGCCGGAGACGGACAACGTCCAGGTGACGGGCTTGTGTGACGCGCGCCCCAGCACCAGCGCCCGGTTCTCGAGCCTGACCTTCGGCGCCGATACCGGCGATCTCGCCAACGGCGCCGACGCGAAATTGCGCTTCTCCGGGGGCGGCTTCGAGCAGACGCTCCAAGGTCATATCGTGCGCGCCGAAGGCGAAGGCCTGAACGGCGTCCAGCTCGACATCGAGAACGACGATCCGCTCTGGAGCGCCTTCGCCGACAAGGAGACGCTCGACTACTCGGTTCCCGGCTATCGCGCCGCCACGCTCAAGCTCGCGGACGGGCGCGACACCCTCAAGAAGTTCGTGGAGGCCTGCCGCACCTACGAGACGGCGGTGCTCGGCGACACGAACGCGTACGATGCGACCGACGACGCGAGCGATAGCGCCGAAAAGGACGCCTTTGGCAGCGCCAAGGAACTCGGCACGGTCGCGGCCTTCGAGGCCTTCCTGTCGAGCTATCCGAGCGGGTTCTACGCCGATCTCGCCCGGGCCTATGTCGACAAGCTCAACAAGGCCGCGCCGCCGCCACCCGCACCGGCCCAGCAAACCCCTCCCCCGCCCGCGCCGAAACCCGTGGCCGCTCAAAGCCCTGGCACCGATCCCTCGTGCAAGGACCTGTTCAAGGTCAAGTCGCAAGGGAGCAATGCAAAGGCCAAGATCACCTTCATCAACAGGTCCGGCGCCTATCGCAGCATCATGTGGCTCGACTTCAGCGGCCGGCCGAAGGACCATGCCGGCCTCAACAGCGGCGAAGAGATCACTCTCGATACATTCCTCACTCATCCCTGGATGGTCACTGACGGCCCCGGCAACTGCGTCGACATCTTCATGCCGCATGCGGGCACACGCGTCGTCATGCTGAAGGCCCCGGACGGCTCGGTGACAGCCGCGCCGCCGCCGGCTCCTAAGAAAGCGGCACCGGCGCCGAAACCCGCTCCGAAGAAGAAGGCTGCACCCAAATGCCGCTCACGCTCGGTGCTGATCGACGGCAAATGCATCCTCAAGCGCAACGCTCAGACCCATTGCGGGCCAGGCTATCACCTGCAAGGCAACAAATGCGTCCACGGCTACGTAGCACCCAAACCGCAGAGGCAGTTGCCCACCTGGCAGCTCGAAGGCCTCAAGCATGGCTGCCCTAAAGGCCTCGCCTGGAACGCGCAAGAAGGCTGCCACGAGAACGACTGAGGCTTACGCGGCCTTTCGCGCTTCGGCCCTGTTGAGCCTCACGGGGAGCGCCGTCACGCCGCGTAGACCGAAGCGCTTGATCCATTGAATGTCGTCCGGTGACGCGAGCGCGAGATTCGGATAGCGCGCATAGAGCCGCGCCAAGGCGGACTGTGCCTCCACGCGGGCGAGCTGCATGCCAAGGCAGAAATGGATGCCCGAGCTGAACACGAGATGCGGGTTCGGGAAGCGGTCGAGCTTGAGGCGGTCGGGCTCGTCGAACATCGCGGGATCGTAGTTCGCACCCGCGAGCAGCCCCATGACGATGTCGCCGCGCTTGAGCTTCTGGCCGAACAATTCGCAATCGCGCGACGCATAGCGCGGCTTGGTGCTCTGCACCGGCGTCGTGTACCGCGCCAGCTCCTCGACGGCGCGCTCCATGCGGCTTTCCGGGTCGGCGAGAAGATACGCCTTCTGGGCCGGGTTCTGCTCAAGCGCGATGACGCTGTCGCTGATCAGGTGCGTGGTGGTCTCAAACCCGGCGAACAGCAGCAGAAAGACCATGGAGATCAGTTCGTCTTCACTCAGCTTGTCGCCGTCTTCTTCCGCGCGCACCAGCTCGCTGATCACCCCTTCGCGCGGATGAAGCCGGCATTCCTCGATCTGTCCGCGCACATAGTCGACCACGCCGCGCATGGAAAGAAAGGCACGGAACATTCCGAAGCTGCTCCGCATGGACGTCGCGGTCTTCGCCCAGACCGAGAACACGTCGCTGTCTTGACGCGGCAGGCCGAGCAGCACGCAGATCACCTCGAGCGGCAGGCGGCGAGAGAACGCGGTCACAAGGTCAATGTCTTCGCCGGCCTCGAGGCCGTCGAGCAGGCGGTCGGCGATTTGCTCGACCTCGCCGCGCATGTCGCGCACACGGCGGCGCTGAAACGCCTGATCCACCAGCTTGCGCAAGCGCCGGTGATCGGGCTCGTCCTTGAGCAGCATGTTGTTGGCCAGAAGCTTGAGCGACGCCGGCAACCACCAGGCCATGCCGGCCACACCAGACTTGCCGGCATGCCGCGCCTCCTGCACGAACAGCGCGTTGTCCTTCACCATCGCGGAGGTGGCCTCGTGGGTCGTCGTCACCCAGACCTTGCCGACGAAAGGCAGCTTCACGGGAATGACGGGCCCCGCCTCCCGCAAGCTCGCGAAGAAGGGGAAGGGGTCGGCCTTGCTCGCCGTGCCATCGAAATCGAAGCGCAGCGGCGCCCTTAAGCGATAAGGGTGTTCGCGATTCATGTTGCGAGTCTGCTCCCTCGCCGCCGACTTTTCCAGCCAAACCGGGAGGGCTGTAGCGCGCCTGCCGCTTGCCTTCCCCGGCCGCATCCCCGATCCTCGTCAGGCGATTCCAAGGGACCGCGTCCAAGGGATTTGGTGGGGCCAATGCAGAATGTCATCTCCGCGTTTCCCGCGCTGTGTTATTGCGCGGCGCTCGTTCTCGGCTTCTTGGACGTGGATCAGCCGTTCGGCAGCGCAGCGCTCACGCCATATCTCCAATGGATGCTGTCGCTTGGGCTTGGTGTCCCGAGCCTGTGGGCCGCGCTGTCGCACGCGGTGTTCTCCGACCGCGTCGCCCAATCGATCGGCTGGACGGCGAGCCCGTTTCAGAAGGAGATCGCCGGCGCCAATCTCGGCATTGGCCTCGGCGCCATCGCCGCGTCGGCCCTCGGCCCGGAGGCCGCCTGGGCGATGACAATCATGGCGGCCGGCTTCTTGTGGAGTGCCGCCACCGTTCACGTCTTCGACATGGTGAAACGCAAGAACTTCGCCATCAACAACGCGGGCCCCATCTTCTGGTGGGACATCCTCACGCCGCTCACCCTGCTGATTGCCCTTCTGCTTCGCGGCGGCTGAGCTGCTCCTCGTAGTGAATGGCCAGCCAAACCGTCGGCGGATCGCTTTGCGTCCAGGTCACCCGATGGCGGCTATGGGCCGGCAGCAGCATCCAGTCTCCCGCTTCGAGCGCGCGGTCTTCCGTCTCGCCTTCGAGCTGTAGCCGCGCGGCACCGGCCACGAGGACGACGAACTCGTCCCAAGCCTGGTCGTACCATTCGCCCTCATTGGTCGTCTGGCCCGTGGAGACGATGCGCTCCAGGCGCAGTCCGGGACTCTCCAGCAAGATGTCGACAAGCTCCTCGGCTTGCGGCGCCGAGGGGAGGCCGTCGCGCAAGCTCCCAGCCTTCACGGGGCCGTCGGATCTAAGGCGCAAGGTGCGTCACCTGGTAGAACCGTTCGCGCCATGTCCCGCCCTGCCGCACCACGATCGCCGTGATGAACACCGTGTGGGCAAACGGGGTCCCCTTATAGGTGCCATCCAGTTTCGCGGTCAGCGTGCGCATGGCGACGCCGGGACCGATAAGAGCCACTTTGGGCTCACTCAAATTCGTCTGCTCGTATTTCAGGTCGGGCAGCGAGGCGATCGTCTCGTCAACCGATTGCGGCGTGCCGTAATAGGGCGTCACCGCCAAATGGTCCGGTGTCATCAAGGCCTTGATCGCGGCGGCATCCTGCGCCTCGAAGGCCTCGTCCAGTCTGGCCACCACAGTGTCCACGGCTTCGATGGTGGCGACGTCGTCCTGCGTACAGGCCGCAACGCCGGCGAATATCAACAAAGAAAACGCAGCAAGAAGCGTCCGCATGTTAGGTTCCTATCGCGCTTGACTGTTTCTTGGGTGTTGCATTTCACTCTCTCCAGCTTGTCGGCACAACAGCCCGCGATGTCATGGCAGCTTCATCACCAGACATGACCCGGAACCGCCCCATCAACCAGGGGCGCGCGGCCCTGCTGATCATCGACGTCCAGAATGGAACCTGCGCGCCGAAAGAGGCGGACTCCCGACCTGAGTTCTACAAGGCGACGGCGCTGCGCGTAATTCCCAACATCGCGGCGCTCATAGCGTCGTTTCGCGCGGCCAAGCTCGAAATTATCTACACGGTCATCGAGAGTTTGACCGCGGACGGGCGCGACCGCAGCCTCGACTACAAGCTTTCCAACATGGGCTATCCCAAAGGCTCCCACGAGGCCCAAGTGGTCCCCGAGCTCGCGCCCGGGCCGGATGAGATCGTCCTGGCCAAGACCTCGTCCTCTGTGTTCAGCTCGACCAATCTCGACTATATCCTGCGCAACATGGGCATCGAGGACGTGTTCGTGACCGGCTATCTCACCGATCAATGCATCGATCATGCGGTGAAGGACGGCGCCGATCGCGGCTACTACATGACGTGCGTGCATGACGCCTGCGCCGCCGAGACCGAAGCGCGTCACGCGGCGGCCCTTCAATGCTTCGAAGGCTATTGTCGTATGTTGGCGACGGAGGACGTCCTCGACCTCGTCCCGGTCAGGTAGCGCCGTCACTTCGGCGCATTCAGAACCTTGATGTCGTAAGGCTTGAGCTCGTCAGTGGTCTTGAGAAAATCGGTGATCTGGTTCACGCCTTGCACGGTCGCCGACGACCATAGATCAGTGGTGCAGGTCGTGTCGGTATAGGTGTCGGTCACCACCAAATAGGGACCTTGGTCCTTGGTCACCGTGCACGCGCAGGCGGCCTTCGTGGGATCGTTTTTGTCGACGATGCAGGGCTTGTCGAGGCACCACGCCCAGGGCCGGTCGTTATCGCAGGCCGCGTAGCTCTTGATCGGATAGTAGCGCGAGCTGACCTCGGTGCCTTTGCTCGTCTCGACCTTTCCAGAGCAGGGTTTCTCTCCCACGGAGTAGCCGGTCTTTACGTCGCAGACGCACGAGACGGTGTCCGTGCTGCCATCGGACGGTTCGCATTTCGCCGTGGTGCAGAGCGCGTACGTACTCTCGCACGCAATGAAGTCGGACTGGGTCTCTGCGTCACAGGCTCCGAGCGCAATGCCAAACGCTGCAACGATGAGAGCGCTAGTCACCTTCCACATTGGCGTACCTCCGGGTTCGACCGAGATTAGCGCGTTCGATTATATGCACCATGACGCAACGACGGCACCGTCAGCGCGCCGTTATCCCCTGTCCCCGCCGCGGCTTGCTCAGTAGACTTGCGCATAGCGCGCACACAGATCCTCGGGCGAAAGCTCGGCGACATAGGCCACTTCCGACCGTTTATGGCGCAGATAGGCGTCGAAGAAGGTCGGTCCGAACCATGTCTTGAGGGCATCGCTCGCCTCCATGGCGTCCAGCGCTTCGCCCAGCGAATGCGGCAGGGCCGGCGGCGTCACCTCGGCGCCCGGAAGCGCCAGCTGGCGCGCCACGCCGTCGGCACCGGCGAAGATCATGGCGCCCAGCGCCATGTAGGGGCTGGCCGCCGCGTCGCACACGCGGAACTCCAGATTGAACTGGGCCGCCTTCTCCTTGTCGTCGTGGACCGCAAACACCGGACAGACCCGTAGCGCCGCGCCGCGATCTTGGGCTTGGATATCGGCGATCGTCGGCGCCCAGCGGTTCGGCGTCAGCCGCAGATAGGACACCGGCGACGGCGCGGTGATGGCTGAGAGCGCCGGCATGTGGTGCAGCAGCCCGGCGGCAAAATGCGCCGCGGCCGCGCTCAAGCCCAACGGCCCTTCCGGATCGTAGGTCGCGGGCGCGCCCGACTCCTCATGAAGGCTGAAATGAATATGCACCCCGTTCCCGGCGCCGTCGGCCACGGGCATCGGCGAGAAAATGGCCCGGTTCTCCAAACGGAAGGCCACCCCGCGCGCCATCTCGCGGGCGATCACGGCCTGGTCGGCAGCGGCGAGCGCATTCTCCGGTGCAACGGTCACCTCGTATTGGCGCGGTCCGTATTCGGCGAGGAAGGAGTCCGGCTTGGCGCGCGCGGCACGGATCGCCGCCATCAGCATCTCGGCGAACACGCCCTGCCGGCGGAAGGCACTCAGGCTATAGGCATGGCCCGGCAGGTCCTCGACGCCCGTATAGAGGAACTCGTGCTCGAAGGCGGCCAGCAGATGGAGTCCGCTCGCGTCTTTGAGGGCTGTGATCGAACGGCGCAAGAATTCGCGCACGCAGCATTCCCAGGGACGGCCGTCGGTGGTGCGGATATCGCCGAGAAAGAAATGCTCCGCCGCCGAGCCATCGCGGAAATCCACATGCACCTCGGCGCTCGGGTCCGGCACGATCATGAGATCGCCGCCCGTGCCGAACGGCGTATCGAGGATCGGCCCGAAACAGGTCTGCATCAAATTGGAGTGGGTCCAGCCAATGCCGGTCTTGCGGCGCGAAGGCAGCTCGGCAGCGGGAAAGCCTTTGCCGCGCACGAGCCCGGCGATGTCACAGGTTCCAACGAAAATCAGCTCTTCACGCAGCATGGCGCCCCCAAGGATCGAATGGGTCAGAGCGCCAGTCTAAGCGAACCGGAGAAAAGACGTTACCCGCGACGCGAGAAGGCCGCCTAGCCGCGGCGGATATGCGCCCGGATCGGCTCGTTCGCGGTCGTCATCAACGCGGCGGACAGCGTACGCAGCTCCTGCGCCTGGGTTTGGAAGACGCCCATATGCTCCTGCCAGAAGGTCATGCCGAGCTGCATCATCTCCATGGGCGACTTGGCGCTGGCAAGGTCGCGCGCAAGCTCGAGCCCGGAGTTCATGTTGGTTTGCGCGATGTCGACAAGCTTGCGATTGACCGCGACGGCCGCAGGCATCGCCGCCTTCAGGGACTGCTCGATCGAATCCACCGCGCTCTCCACCAGCGCTGACTCGGGGAGCTTCTCGTCGGGCTTCACCGCATTGACCAGGACGGGCGGCTCGGGCGAGACCGGCTTCGGCGCCTCGGCCGCGGCCGTCTTGCGCGCCGCCGTCTGGCTCGCCTTGGCGGTGGCGGCTCTCTTCCTGGCAGGCTTCTGGGCCGCAGGTTTCTTGACGTCTGGTTTCTTGACTTCTGGCTTGGTCGCTTGAGGCATTTTCGGGTCGGTGGCCATGATCTTCCCCGCTACTCGTGAGAACGCGCCTAATCCTTCATCGCCAATGCCGCCGAATTGGGCGGATCGGTGCGATTAGACATGGCCCCCGCGGCCATTTTACGGCAGCGCAGAGAGGGGTTCTGTGGCGCCGCCGGGCTTTTCTTGCATGGAGCATGCCGCACCAGGCTCAGCCGGCCTCCTCCCGGCCCGCCTCGTCGAGCGCCGCGAAGTCCTCGGCCGAAAGCTTGAGATTGGCGGCGGCGACGTTCTCTTCCAGATGCGTCACTTTGGACGTCCCCGGAATCGGCAGCATCACGGGGCTGCGCGCCAACAGCCAGGCAAGCGCGACCTGGCCAGGCGTGGCGCCATGCGCCTGCGCCACTTCTTCGAGAATCGAACCCTCGCGCGCGAGCTTGCCGTTGGCCAGCGGATACCAGGGAATGAACCCGATCCCATTCGCCGTGCAAAAGTCGAGCACGTCCTCGCTCTCGCGGGTCACGAGATTGTAGAGGTTCTGCACCGTGGCCACCGGGAACACCTCTTGCGCCGCCTCGATGTCCTCCACCGACACTTCACTCAAACCCACATGCCGCACGATGCCGTCGTCGATCAGCCCCCGCACCGCGGCGAACTGCGCCTCGCGCGGCACGCCCGGATCGATGCGATGGAGCTGCCACAGCGCGATCTGCTCCACGCCGAGCTTCTCGCAACTCTTGAGCGCCTCGGCGCGCAAATGGTCCGGATCTCCATCGACCTGCCAAATACCGGCGCGCGGCCGCTGAAACCCCGCTTTGGTGGCGATCAGCAGGCCGTCATACGGGTGCAGCGCCTCGCGGATCAGCATCTCCGACACGTCGGGCCCGTAGGAGTTGGCCGTGTCGATGAAATCGACGCCAAGCACCGGCAGCCGCTTCAGCACGTGCAAGGCTTGCGCGCGGTCCTCGGGCTCGCCCCAAATGCCGGGGCCCGTGATCCGCATCGCGCCGAAGCCGAGGCGGTGGATGGTGATCTCACCACCGACCGCGAAACGTCCCGACGCGCCTGCATCGAGCGGCTGCGTCACTTCCGTCATGATCTCTTCTCTCTCCGGGCCCCCTTGGGCCCTCGCGTCCGCAACAGCTCCCGGCACTTAAGAAAAGCATTCCAAGCCAGGAAGACCGTCACCGCGGTAAGCATGAGACCAAAGCCGACAATCAGCATCGCTGAAAACCTCTAAGCGACCCGTTATGATGACAGGCCCCGCCATGCCATTTGGTTCCGCCTTAATGAACCGTGCCCAGAATCCGCAGTTTTTTGACCTTCTCGTTGGCAGCTACCGGCGTTTGACCGGCGCTGAGCCGCCCTTTCTGCCGCCCGGCGTACCTCGGGACGCCAGCTGGCTCTACGCCCAGGCGCCGTCCTGCATGCTGGCCCACAATACGGACCCAGACCCGCGTTTTATTTACGCCAACAAGGCCGCGCAATCACTGTTCGAATATAGTTGGGATGAATTCATGACGCTGCCCTCGCGACTGTCGGCCGAGGCCCCAATACGCGAGGAGCGCCAGCGCCTCTTAAACACCGTCGCCCGGGACGGCTTCACCTCCGGCTATACGGGCGTCCGCATCGCCAAATCCGGGCGCCGCTTCCGCATCGAGGACGGCGTGCTGTGGCAGTTGCGCGAACCGGACGGCACCCTGCGGGGCGTGGCCGCAACCTTCTCCCACTGGCAAGAAATCTGACACTCTCAGTGCTTGCGGCGGTTTACCTCGGCCTGGCTGATCTGGCCGTCGCGCACCAGCGCCTGCACACAGCTCTTTGACAGGCTGTTGCCGTTGCGGTCCATGCACGAACGCAGACCTGAGGTTTCTAGCCCGTATTCGCCGCAATATTTCTTATAATCCTCCCGGCAGAACTGCTGGACGGCCTTCGAGTAGGACTGCGCCTCCGCCGCCGCGGCAAAGGGAACCGCCGCAGCAGAGACGGCGAGCAGCCCGGCAAGAATCATTCTCATAAATGTACCCCTCGTTCCCCGGCACGGAACCCTATCAAACAAGCCCATCCGTTCAAGATCGGTTCCCCCGCTCATAACGCGGATTGCACAAAAAGATTCTGGGTGTTGGCGTGGCGCAACAGCGCATCGGGAACCTGTTGCAACCGGCTATGCGCCGCGTCCGCACTGCCGATGCCTTCTCGGCGCTGCAACCCGCGCAGCCAAAGCCTTCGCGCCCCATCGCCTGAGACACCAACTCCATAGCCACTCGCTATGGGGCAAGGGCGCGTGCGCCACCCATCTTCGTGGTGTTCGAACGGACCCATGGCCAACCGCCGAACCTCGCCTCAACCGGCCACGAAAAGGAGACTACCGATGAAGAAGATCATGCTCGCCGTCGCCCTCGTCATGGCTTCCAGCGCGATTGCCGCTCCCGTGATGGCCGAAGGCTTCCCGAACGTCTACATGACCCGCTAAAGCCCGCCGCCGAATGGCAGCGAACCAAACGTGTCATGACCAACCTCTCCCCCTACCGTATTGGGCACCCGCATCGCAGCGGGTGTCCAACTCGTTTCAGGCTCTGGCTGCGTTGCGTCTTTGTTGGCAAAAGTCTCAGCCGCGCGGCGGACGCCGGCGCTCGCTGAACCAGGGACGGTATTCCGACGCCATCTTCTGGCGCTGTGACGAAGGCGCTTTCCGCTTGCAGGTCGAAATTTCCTTGCTGCCTTCCAGCGCCCCCCACCGCAGCTCGGCGCAATCGTTGATGTTGTAGGCCATCTCGAGATCGCCGATGCGGACCAGCACGTCATCGAGCGTCAGAGACCACGGCGAGCCGTCGGAGCGCGTATAGGAGAACTTGCGCGCCGCAAGCTCAGAATTGAGCGTCCTTTCCAGCTGCGCCCTGACCTCCGCAGAGGTCTTGCCCGCGGGCATCTTGTAGCGCTCGGGGCGCCGCGCCACGCGGTCGGGGAAGTTGCGCACCACGTCGATGGCGATCAACAAACGCAAATCACGCGAGGGCGTGGCGAAATTTTCCCAAGGACCGCTGGTCTCGAAGATCGAGGCACCGTCGGGCATGTCCACGCTCTTGCCACCTTCGGCGAGATATTTGCGCCCATTCTCGACCGAGTTGACGCGCGCGTTCACCTGCTCCTCGAGCGCGTCGACGGCCTCCTTCATCGCCTGCACGGGATCGAGCGGCGCCGGCGACATCACGTCGTCCATGCGGTCGTAAAACTCTTCGACGCCGATCGTCGATTGCTCAAGTGAAAAATCGCCGTAGTCGGGATCCTTGCCGATCTGCGCATTGGTCAGCCGCCGCAAAGTGCCGTTGCTCTCCCGCACGATGGGACGGAAGCGCTTGAACCCAGGACTTCCCAGCGCGGGATCTTGCGCGAACAAAAAGTTGCCGCGCCAAAACCGCTTGCGCGCGACCGTCCCGTCCGGCTGCCCATCGACCGCAAGGAACAAGCCGGCTCCCGCCTCGGTCTGCGGCAAGCGCTTCACCAGGACGAGGATATGCCCATAAGGATCGGCGTAGATCGTGCCGGGGCGCAAAGCGTCTTGGGTCAGCGGCACGGGATAGAAATCGGTGTTGGCGTCGCTGGCCGCCGTGCGCCCATTGCCGGAATGCACGCCGTCCGCAAGGGTCGATGCCAAATAATAGTGGAACCCGGGCACGAGCCCGTCCGGCCTCTTGGAAACGACAACGCGACGCCGCACCACCGGTTCGCGCACGGACACCACTGATCCAAAGAAGCCGGTGCTCCTGACGGCCCGGCGGCTACCGCGCGTCTCGACGACCGTGGTCTCCGCCGGCTCTTCCTCTGCAATGTTCCACCATTTTGGACATCTCGGGGCCACCCCGCCGTCGCCGCGCGTGCACTGCGAATAACCGAACGGCAATCCCATCTTGAAGGCGAAATAGGCGCGTAAGAAATACGGAACGTCGGCGCAGTCCGGTTGAATGGTCGCCTTTTTTTGATCCTCGCGCAGACCGAGATGGTTGAACAAGACGTTGCGCGATTGGTCGTGCAGCACCTCGCCCATTGCCTTCCACGACAGGTCTTCGTCGAGCGGCGCGTCGAACAGTCTCTCGATCCACGCCGAGTAGAGGTTTTCCGTCGCGCGGTTCCACTGGCCCCGTATGGGCCAGACATTCTTGCCGCCGCTCGGGCCGCGCGGCTGTTTGCCCGCGACCACGATGTCACGGGTGACGTCCCGGCAGTCGGGCGCGGCCCCCTGCCGCGTGAGCTTTGCTTGCCACGTGCCGGCCTCCGGGGCGGCGATTTCGGCGAACCAGAAATAGGGCGGCCCGCCCTGCATGCCGGACGACTGCGCCGCGACCTTGCCCGAGGGCGCGATCAGCGCAAGCCCGCCGGGATGAGGCTTCTCGGTGGCGAAGATGACGCGCAACGGTGCCCCCTGCCAGGGCGCAACCGGCGTCGACAGCAGCGCGAGCCCGAATTCGTCGCAGGCAGGGACAGGGGCGGCGTCCTCGGCCCTCGCCTGCGTTTTCGGAAGCAGGAGAGAAACCAAGGCGGAAGCGATCAGCAACACGGCGATCGCTCGAGCCTTGGACTGGCGTATTGGCAGCATGGAACCCCGTTCCGCTCCCCCGGCCGCGGGCCCAAAGCTACCCCGAAAACGCCCGGGAAAAAACCCTCAAACGGGCCCTTGGAGCCCCAGGGAAGGGCGCCGTCAAAGAGCATGTCGTCTTGTGGCGGCCTCGCGCCTCATGCTGAGGCGGGCCGCAAGGCCCGTCTCGAAGTATGAGGCCGATACCCTTCGAGACACGCCCCGGCGAGGACAAATCCCCGGAACCTATCTTGCGGTCATCGGCTCTGCTAAGGCTGCGCCGGCAATGCTCGACCACCCCTTCTGGTTTTTCACACATTTCGGCGAAGTCGAACGCGGCCTGTCGGCGACGATGGTCACTCTGTCGATGCTCGGCATGGGCGCCACGCTGACGGTGCGCGATTTCGCCACCACGCTGTTTGCCTGGAAGGGGCTCGCGGTGGGCATGGCCGCCCAGCTGCTCTTGGTCCCGGCCTGGGCGGGGCTGCTGATGTTCGCCCTCGGCCTGATCCCGGCGGGCTTCGGCGGACTGTCGGCGGGCGGCGCCGTCGGCATCGCCACAGGTCTCGCTTTGGTCGCCGCCATGCCCGGCGGTTCGGTGTCGAACCTGCTGACCTTTATCGGCAACGGCAATGTCGCCCTGTCCGTTTCGCTGACGGCCATCACCACCTTTGCCTGCCTCTTCGCCACCCCGGTCGTGCTGGCCGCGCTGGTGAGCGTGCAGGTGCCCGGCGATTTCGCCATCGACACCTCCCGGATCATGCTGGACATCGGCCTGTTCCTGATCGCGCCGCTGCTGGCCGGAATGGTCGTCCGCGCCACCACGACCCTCAAGCAGCAGATCTTCTTCATCAAAGTCATGGTGCGCGCGAGCCTCGTCCTGCTCGCCATGATCATCATCGGCTCGCTCGGCGCAGGCCGGCTGCAATTCGCAAGCTACGGTTGGCTGGGGCCGGCCATCGTCCTCGTGTTTTGTCTCGGGGCCGTCTTGCTTGCGCGCCTTTTGGCCACTGCATGCGGCACGGTAGAGCGGGACTCGCTCGCCATCGTCATCGAGGTCGCGGTCAAGAACGGGCTGCTGGCGCTGTTGATCGTGACCTCGATGTTTCCCGCCCACAGACTGGCGCAAGCCGGCCCCGACGCCCAGATGATCGCCGCGGCGCGCGACGGCTGCATCTTCGTCGTGCTGTTCTTCAGCGGCGTGGCGCTCGCCACCGGCATGCTGACCGCCCTGCGCGCGCGCAAGGCTTTGGCGGCTCGGTAACGCGTCCTCGCTCTACCAATACCGTCGAACGTAAGGCCGGTAGTAAGGGCGGGGGTAGACGCGCGGCGGATACACATAGGCCGGGGGCGGGACATATTCGGGGGCCACGTACTCGGCCTCCGGCGGCGGCGCGTATTCGGGCGGCGGCGCGTAAACCGTGGGGGGATAGGCCCCATAAGCAGGCGGGCACTCGCCAAAGACGTAGCAGCGCCGGGCGCGGCGGCGCCAATAGCCGACCCTCTCCACGGCCGCAGGCTCAAAATTCTGATCCTGAACGACGACCGCGGAAACTGGACTTGCCCCGGCCGATGCGATGCCGGCCAGGCTCATGGCTGCGAAGACTGTTCCAGTGAAGACTGTGGCTGCGAGGCCTGTGGCTTTGAAGACTGTGGCAGTGAAGCAAAGCGCGTGACGCATGGGACGTGCTCCTGAACGAACGCGATCCGTGACCTGACAAGACTATCCTACGACCCACAGCGGGGCGTTGTCCAAGGCGGGATTGCTCAGTCTCATCGGGCCCATCCGCACCCCGCGCATCCTCGTCGCCGCGGGCGCGCCTCATCGCCTCGCCGCGTAAGCCGCGCGAGTTGCTCCAATCTCCCTAATTCTCCCAAATCAGTCTCGCGAAGCGAGAGGACAGCGGGGCACCGATCGGCCGCGAGTCCGTATGCGCAAAAAAGAGCAGCCTTTCGGCGCCCCACTTGCGGCGATATTTTACAGCCTCATACCGCCGCTTATCGCCAGTGGCACAGGCGCGGTGCGAAAAGCAGAGCGCGCCTCACCCGACGGCCCACGCGTTACGTCGCAGGCGGGCGGAGTAGGGACCCCCGAGGGTGCTCGTTACGCGCGACGCGGTGGTCCGGGCTTGATCATTCACCTCGGGCCCATCTTTACCGCGCCACCTCGGGCGCCGCGTCCCTCACCCCGAGAAGCAGACGGTCTGCAGCTCGCGTCCTCTGGACGAGGGATGGGTGCATTGTACGACAGGTTTTGCGGGCGGGGATAAGTTTGGACGAAGCGCGACGCTGAGGAGTCCGCCCTACAGAGGTCACAGCTCGCAAACGATGCGCTGCATCGCTCTATCGCCCTTGGTGTAGCCAGCTCGCGGGGCCTCCGATCGCTCGTTGAGGACCTCCGTGGCGATACAGTCATCCAAGTGGAGAAGTTTCCAACCGGTCCCTGCAGACCCCGAGCTACCACCGCGCACTTGCCATACACGCGTGAGTGCGACGCCCTTCCCACTATAGCCCACCGCGTGGATTTCCACGACGCGATTGGTGCCCTTGTATTGAAGCTGAAGCCTCTGACCTGAGCCCAAAGCTTCACAAGCCATTTGAACAGACATACTTTTGGTTGTAGCAGATATGCCCAGCTACTTATAGGAAGCTCTCGTGAGGAGGGAAGGATGCGGATCTCCAAGGTCGAGATCGCGAACTTTAGGGCGATTGAACAAGCAACCGTCGAGCTCGAACCCCTCACGTCGGTGATCGGGGCAAACAACACCGGCAAGTCCGCATTCTTGAAAGCGATCGACCTGTTCTTCAGCAGCGCTCCAAAGGTAGAGGATGATGATTTCCACAACGGGAATCTCAATGGTCCGATTGATATTACGATCAGCTTTAAAGATTTGACGCCGGACGAGCAGTCGCTCTTTGAAACCAACCTCATCGACGGGCGCCTCACTGTCACGAGGAGACTGATGAGAGGAAATCCGAAAGAATCCGGATCATTCTTCGTGGAGGCAATGGTCAATCCGGAATTTTCTAAGTGCCGAAACGAGGAGGGAAAGAAGGCGCGCGCGGAATTATACAAGGAACTTCAGACGAAGTTTGAAGGTCTTGACAAGGTAAGAAGCGCCGATGAGATCGACGAAAAGCTAGAGGCGTGGGAGACTCTTAATCCTGAGGCGCTTTCGCCGCAACGTGTCGGATCGTTCCGTGGCTGGAAGAACGTCGCCGTCGGTCAGTTGAAAAAAAAGACAGACTTTCTTTTCGTCCCAGCCGTCAAGGAAGCCGCACAGGAAGCCGGCGATGGTCGATCACCTGTCAAGCAACTCGTCGATACGTTGGCTAAACAAACAATCGAAAACGACAAGACCTTCCGCGAATTCACATTGGAAACAAACGACAGGCTTAAGAACTTCACGGATCCCGCCAATGTCCCTGCCTTAAAAAACATAAGCAGCACACTCACGAAGATTCTTAAGAAGTACTACGCAGATTCAGATCTCATTGCGACTTGGGAGCCAATTACTGAATTCCCGATCTCTTTCCCGAGCTCTCAAATTGAAGTGAAAGACCATGGCTTCCAATGCGGAGTAGCTCGCGTAGGCCATGGCCTGCAGCGAGCAATCATCATCACAATCCTTGAGTTTCTCGCTAGCGAGCGGCTGCGAGACATCGATGGTCAGGAAGAGAATTTCGAGATCCCTCATAGCGACATCATCGTCGCTATCGAGGAGCCAGAAATCTATCAGCACCCAATAAAGCAGAGACATATAACTGATGTGCTGGCGCAGATCACCGAGAGCTTCAACAAGCAGACCGGAATTAGAATTCAGGTGCTGCTAGCAACGCACTCACCTCTCTTTGTGCGTCTCCCCCGCTTCCAAGAGGTGCGGATTTCTTGTCGAGGCGCCGAAGCACCTAACCAGGTTCGTTTTTCAAAACTGACGCTCTCGGAGTGTTCAGCAGGCCTTGCCAACTTACATGAACCGCCGAAGGAACCAATGAAGGATAACGCGCTAGCCGCGAAGCTTCACGTGTTCACGGCCGACCTATCAGAGGGGTTCTTTGGGACCAAAGTAGTCCTAGTCGAAGGCCTGTCCGACAAGGCCGTCCTTGAAGCCTCTCTTGCAGTGCGGGGCCGTACTGCAACGTCTGAGGGGCTGACCATACTCGCTGTTGGAGGGAAAAAGATCCTCGACAAACCTGCTTTCATTTTCCGAGCACTTGGCATTCCAACTTACGTGGTGTTCGACAACGATCAGAGCAGCGTCAAGGACGACCAGAAAGACTCTGAAATTTACTACAACCGCTTCATGCAGCGCCTTTTGGGTGTGCTGGCTGAGGATTTGGAAGACTGGCCCAGCGGCGTCCACAAGGAGTGGGCGGCGTGGGACGGAAACCTCGAAAAGTATCTAGTCGAAAAATGTAGTGCTGAACTCTATGGGAAAGTAAAAATCGAAATGATGGCGCACTTTGAGGTGAGCAACGATGACTGCGTGAAATCTCCCACCATTGCTGGAGCAATGCTAACGTCCTTCATCAAGCACGATATTGTTTTCGACGAACTCGACCAAATCATTGATACGATTGATGCCTTGTAGCTGACCAATCACCCCGCATCTAAGACCCCTCACTCACCCCTCCCCTTCCCCCGCACCCCTGCTATAGTCCCGGCCGAATCTGAAGGTTGAGGGCCCGTGAGGGCCCACGGGGGAGACGGGCATATGGTCGGCAAGAAGCACGAGGGTGGCGTCGCCTATCAGGCCGCCGGCCTGGGCTATTTCGAGGACCGGGAGCTTCGGCGCCACGCCGGCGTCTTCTATCTCTGGGCCTTGGGCGTGGCCGCCGTGATCTCCGGCGATTTCTCGGGCTGGAACCTCGGCATCGCGGTCGGCGGCTGGGGCGGCATGTTCTGTGGCGCCGTCATCATCACCATCATGTATCTCGGGCTGACCTATTCCATCGCCGAGATGAGCCCGGCTCTGCCCCATACCGGCGGGGCCTATTCCTTCGCGCGCACGGCGTTCGGCCCCTGGGGCGGCTTCATCACCGGCATGGCCGAGAACGTGGAATATGTGCTGACGCCTGCGGTGATCGTCTATTTCATCGGCGCCTATCTCACCGCGATCTTCGGCACGCCGCCGGAGCTGCAGCCGCTTTATTGGATCGCCGGCTATATCGTCTTCGTCACGGCGAACGCGCGCGGCGTCGAGCTGTCCTTTATGGTCACAGCCATGGTGACGGTGATGGCCATCGCCGTGCTGGTCACCTTCTTCTTGAGCGCCCTGCCCCAGATCGACTTTGCCCGCTATGCGCTGAATATCGGCGTCAACGAGGCGGGCGAGGCGGTGCAGCTCGAGAACGGCGGCGGGCCCTTCCTGCCCTTCGGCATTTACGGCGTGCTCGCGGCCATGCCGTTCGCCGTGTGGCTGTTCCTGGCCATCGAGCAGCTTCCCTTGGCGGCGGAAGAATCCGTCGACCCCAAGCGCGACATGCCCAAGGGCATCATGCTGGGCATGTTCACGCTGATCGGGCTTGGCTTTCTCGTGCTGTTTATCAACCCGTCGATCCCGGTGGAGCGCATCGTGGACGGCGAGACGCTAACGGGCGCCTTTGCGCTCGGCTCATCGCCCGAGCCGATCCTGGACGGCTTCGCCGCCATCTTCGATCTGCATGCCGCCGGCGCGCTGGCCTTGGCGGCGGTGGTCGGGCTGGTGGCGAGCTTCCACGCCATCATCTTTGCCGGCGGCAGACAGATCTACTCGCTGTCGCGCGCGGGCTACTTCCCGCATTTCCTCTCGGTGACCCACTCCAAGCACAAGACGCCGAACACAGCCCTGGTGTCGCTGGCGCTCACCGGGCTGGCGGTGATGCTCGCCGTCTGGTTCACCATGGGCGGCGACAACGCGGGCGCCTTTATCGGCGGGGTGCTGCTGAATATGGCGGTGTTCGGCGCCATGTTCTCCTACCTGCTGCAAGGGCTGACTTTCATCCAGCTGCGCCGCAAATTCCCCAAGATCGAGCGGCCCTTTAAGAGCCCCTTCGGCATTCCCGGTGCTGTGGCGACGGTTGCGATCGCGCTCGTCACCATCGGCTTCCAGCTCGCCGACCCGGTCTATCGCACCGGCGTGATCGGCGTGGCCCTGTGGTACGCGGTGGCCATCGCCTATTTCGCGGTGCATAGCCGCAAAACGCTCGTGCTGTCGCCTGAGGAAGAATTCGCCACGCGGCACCGGGACGACGCGGGCAGCTAGGCTTCAGTCCTTTGGCGGGCCGGGCGGCGCCGTGGCGGCTACGCCCCACAAATGTTGGCCCCCCAATGTCGGGAAAAAGCCGGGATTCAGTCCCGGCCCCGCCCAGTTCCGTTGGCACAATACGATCAAGCGGGAGGGTCTTTGAGATGTATTCGCTATTGTCACTTCTGACCGGGGCCGTGCTGATCGGCCTGGTTTACGGCCTGAGCTTCTTGCCAACGGCGACCTTGGCGCGGCCGGACGACGAATTGGGGCTCGGCATGGTCGACGAGGGCTCAGCCCCCGACGACAACGATACCGGCGGCCCGGGCGGCCCCCCGGAGGCTTAGTCGGAGGCTTAGAGGCGCCGACGCGCTATTGCCGCGGGACGCGCGGCACGCCTAAGTCGAACGGCGCCCAGGACGGCGCTCTTGAGGTCCAAAGGATTTTCTGCGGCCTGCCGGCCTCCGGATCGTCCAGGGTCCCGGCCCGCACGCCCTTCACCTGAACCCGCGTTTCGGACTGAGTGAACACAGGCGTGCCGCAGACCGGGCAGAATTCGTGGACTACCACGCCGCCGCTGTCGGCATCGCTCCGATAGGCCTTCAGCGCGCCCGTCACCTCGATCGCCTCGCTCGGGAAGAACACATTGACCGTGGCGCTGCCCGCCCCGAGATATTGGCAGGTGCGGCACCAGCAGGCCCGCGTCGCAGCCGGCTCGGCCTCTATTCGATAACGCACCGCCCCGCAAAGACATCCGCCCGTCATCGCCATTGCCAAATCCTCCCGGCCAGACGTGCAGACTGCGCAACAAGACTAGCCAGGGCAAGCCCCGGCCTGGCCTTGCCTGCCCTGCAATCATCATCCTTGCGTCACGAAATCGGTGCACCCGCCTGCTAGCCAGGACCTGCGGTATGGAGGAAGCCACAAATGGACGAGAATCGTTTGTCTTTGCGGGCGGCGCTGGCCCAAGACCGGCTCGAAGAGTTCGTGCGCCAAGCCCAGGCGCGCGGCGTGACTCTGGATCGAGGATCGGAATTCGAGCGCGGCTTGGCCCTGCTCATGGTGCGGCGGCAAAAGACCGAAGAGGCGCCATCCCAGTCGCGCTCTCACGGCTAGCAGCCCGCGGCGTCCACCCAACAAAAAGCAAAAATGGCCGGGGCGAAGCCCGGCCATTCTGCGTTTTGAAGTCGTTTCCGCCCCCTTCTAGGGGGAGGAACAGAAAACCTACATGCCCATGGCGGCGGCTTTGTCGAGCAGCGCCTGAGCCTGGCGGATCGAGGCGATGTCGATCAGACGGCCGTCGAGCGACACCGCGCCCTTGCCCTCTTTCGCCGCCTGCTTCATGGCCTCGACGATGCGCTTGGCCTTGGTCACTTCGGCTTCCGACGGGGTGAAAATCTGGTTGGCGAGATCGACTTGGCTCGGATGGATGGCCCACTTGCCTTCGAATCCGAGCACCGCCGCGCGCTTGCCGGCGGCCAGATAACCATCGGGATCGGAGAAATCGCCGAACGGTCCGTCGATGGGGCGCAGGCCGTAGGCGCGGCACGCCACCATCATGCGCGACAGCGCGTAATGCCAGGGGTCGTTCCAGTAATACGGGCGATCGCTGACGCCCTCTTCCTTGTCGGCGAGGATGCCGTAATCCGGATGCGGGGCACCGATGCCCATGGTGCGGGCGCGGGTCGAGGCCGCATAGTCGGCGACGCCGAAGCTCATGGCCTCAACGCGCGGGCTCGACTGGGCGATGGTCTCCACATTGGCCATGCCGAGCGCCGTCTCGATGAGCAGCTCGAGGCCGATCTTCTTCTCGTATTTCTTGAACTGCTCGATCTGCGTGACCAGCATGTCGATGGCGTAGACGTCCTGCGGCACGCCGACCTTGGGGATCAGGATCATGTCGAGGCGCGGGCAGTTCTCAAGCACGTCGACCACATCGCGGTACGCATAGTGGGTGTCGAGACCGTTGATGCGGATCATCATGGTCTTGTTGCCCCAGTCGATGTCGTTGAGACCCTGGATGATGTTCTTGCGGGCCTGCTCCTTGTCGTCCGGCGCCACGGCATCCTCAAGATCCAAAAAGATGACGTCGGCGCCGCCCTTGGCCGCCTTCTCGAACAGCGACGGGTTGGAGCCCGGCACCGCCAGCTCTGAGCGGTGAAGGCGCGGAGTCGCCTGCTGGATCAGGGTGAAGCTCATATGATAGTCCCTCCTTGATTAACCTGTAGCGCCGAGACCGGCGGCAACGGTGTTGATGGAAAGCAGCAATGCCGATTTGAACGCTTCGCGATCCTGGTCGTTGTCGCTCGCTCTGAATCGGCGGAGCAGCTCGACCTGCTCCCGGTTGACCTCGTTGATGGTGGGAAGCCTCTCGGCTAAAGAGGCACGGAATTGGGGGAAACGCTCCGCTGGGAAGGCGCTTCCGGACACTTTCAGCACCATCTCGGCGGTCAGCGCAAGCTCCTTCTCGATCATCGCGAAGATGGTTTTCCGGGCCGCCTCGTCTTGGACTAACCCCGCGTAATCCCTGGCAATTTCCAGATCGACCACGGCCAGCGACTTCTCCACCTCGTCGATGATCAGGCGGAATATCCGGGAGCTCTCGAACATGCGGCCCAGAAGGCTTTGGCCCTGGCCGCCGCGCACCTGGAGGAAGTTCTGAAGGGCGCTGCCGACCCCATACCAGTTGGTGATGAGGTGCCGGTTCTGAGCCCAGGCGAACACCCAGGGGATGGCCCGCAAATCCTTCAGCGAGTTCGCGCCGAAGCGCCGCGCCGGCCGCGAGCCGATATTGAGCATCGATATCTCTTCCAGCGGGCTCGCCGCTTGGAAATAGGTGACGAGGTCGGGATGGGTGATGAGGCCGGTATAGGCGGCGCGCGATGCGCCCGCCAAAGCCTCCAGCGCATCGTCGAACTCGCGGGACGGCTTGAGCACCGCCTCGCGCTCCGACTTCAAGGCGTGCTCGAGCACGCTCGAGGCCAAGAGCTCCATCTGATAGAGCGCCGTGCCCTTATTTGCGTATTTGTAGGAGACCACCTCCCCCTGCTCGGTGACGCGGAAGCGGCCACGGATCGAGCCGGCGGGCTGGGCGGCGATGGCCCGGCCGGTGGGCGCGCCACCGCGCGAAACCGAACCGCCGCGGCCATGGAAGAAGGCGATCGCCGTGCCCGCCTCCTCGCCGACGCGGGTAAGATTGGTCTGCGCCTTCGACAGCTCCCAGTTGGAGGCGACGAAGCCGCCATCCTTGTTCGAGTCCGAGTAGCCGATCATCACTTCCTGCAAGCCCCCCTGCCAATGGGTGGAGCGGCGGATCAGCGGGATCGCCAAGGCCTCGCGCATGATGGCGGGCGCGGCGCGCAAATCGTCGATGGTCTCGAACAACGGCACGATGGGCAGGGCGCAAACTTCCGTGCCGGTGGCATCGAGAAACAGCCCACCCTCCTTGGCGAGCAGATAGGCGCCGAGAATGTCGTCAACCGAGCGCGTCATCGACAGAATGAACGAGCCGAAGGCGTCGCGGTCGAGCCCGCGCCTGATCTCGGCGGCCTGGGCGAACATCGCGATGAGCTCGACGGTCTCGTTCGGCAATTGCTCGATCACGCGCTCCGAGGTCAGCGGCCGCGCCAGCTCGTGCAGCAGCCAGGTCCGCCATTCGCGGCTGCCGAGGTCCGGCGGATTGCCCTCGCCATGGCCGGCGCTCGCCCACCACAGCGCCTGCAAGGCTTGCGTGGTGCGTGTGGTGTTCTCGCGCAGATCGAGTCTGACGGTCGAGAACCGGAACAACTCCACGGCCCGGCGTACCGGGCGCACCAGGTCGGCGGCGATGGACGGGCAGTTCGCTTCGCTCAACGCCCGGTCCACCAGATGCAGCTCGTGAATCAGCTCATCGGCGCTCGCGTAATGCGGCGTGCCAAGCTCCAGGTCGGAACCTTGGGCGCGCATCGTGGTGGCATCGAGCTTGCGCAGCACGCAGGTGAGGAACTGCCGGTAGGGTTCGCCGGGATTGCGTTGCGCAATGTTGTGCGCATCGCCGCTCATCCTCAGCGCATGAGCCAGCTCGTTGCGAAAACCTTTCGGCACGGGCAGCGAGCGCTCGGTGATGGACAGCGCGCGCGCAAGGTTCACGATGCGCTCCCGGTAATGGCGCAACGCCGCCAGCGCGTTCTGACGCAAGGCCCACCCCGTCACACTCGTGGTGACGTGAGGGTTGCCGTCGCGATCGCCGCCGATCCACGACCCGAATTGGAAGAATGGCGGCAGCTCGAAATGTTCATCCGGGTAATTGTGCTTGAGCGCCCCATCGAGCAGCGCCATCATCTCGGGCGCCTTCTCGAACAGCGTCTCGTCGAAGAAGTGAAGCCCGCGCAACACTTCGTGCTCCACCGTGGGCTTCTCCAGATGAAGCTCGCCGGTCATCCACACGAGCTCGATCTGATCGCGAATGTCGGCCAAAATCGCCTGCCGCTCGCGCTCCGTCCACCGGCTTGCCTCGAGCTCGCGCAGCAGGAGATAGATCTTGCGGTACTTCTCCAGCACCGTGACGCGCTTGGACTCCGTCGGGTGCGCGGTGATGACGGGGCGGATGCGCAAAGTGCGCAGAAGCTCCTCGATCTCCTTCGGCCCGACGCCGGCTTGGGCGGCTTCGGCCAGCACGTGATCGAACGTGCCGCGCAAGGCATCGCGACCGCGCGCGCGCTCGATATGGCGGCGGCGGCGCATGGCCGCGTTCTGATCGGCGATGGAAAGAAGCTGGAACCAGATGCCTTGAGCTTGCAGCGCCCGGGCCATCAGTTCGGGAGAGAAGTCGGAGACGTTCGCGCCGCCCTCGAACACGCCCTCGATCTCGGGCTGGTGGCGGCGCACCACCTCCATGAGAAGCTCGAACAGAATATTCGCCGCATCCTCGACCGAGATTCCGCTGATAAGCGCATCGGCGCTCACCTCGCTCTCAAGGTCCGGCTGTGTAGGCTCCTCGTTCATGGGCAAACGCTGGCACCCCGATCTGGTCGATCGGCTTTGAGTGGTAGGACCGCGCGATCCTGACGACCGCCACGGCATCCATGTCCCCTAAGCGCCGGCTCCGCCGCAGACAAGGCTTGAGGTGAGGCCCATAGGCCCCACCTGCAGCCTTCGGAAACCTAGGAAAAGACCGGACATCTCATAGGCAGTTCGAATCGCCCACGAGGTCCGGTGTTTCCTTAAGCCCCAAGCACGCCCGCCACGGTCGAGCCGAACTCGCTCGGATTGGGCGCAACAGTCAGCCCGCACGCGCGCATGATCTCGGCCTTCTCGGCGGCGCTGTCGCCGGCCGCCGAAATGATGGCGCCGGCATGGCCCATACGCCGCCCCTTCGGAGCGGTCAGGCCAGCAACGAAGCCGATCACCGGCTTCGACATATTGTCTTTGATCCAGGCCGAAGCCTCGGCCTCTTGCGGGCCGCCGATCTCGCCGATCATCAACACGGCCTCGGTCTCCGGATCCTCCTCGAACAGCGCGAGGTGGTCGAGGAACGAAGAGCCGTTGATCGGGTCGCCGCCGATACCGACGGAGGTGGTGATGCCGATACCCATGGCCTTCATCTGGGCCGCCGCCTCGTAGCCGAGCGTGCCGGAACGCGAGATGACGCCGACCTTGCCTTGGAGATAGATATGACCCGGCATGATGCCGAGCATGGCCTTGCCCGGGCTGATGATGCCGGCGCAGTTCGGGCCGACCATCATGGTCCGCCGGTCCTTGGGGTAGCGCATCAGATAGCGCTTCACCCGCATCATGTCCTGGGCGGGGATGCCGTCGGTGATGGAGCAGACCAGCTGGATACCGGCATCGGCCGACTCCATGATGGCGTCGGAACAGAAGGCCGGCGCCACGAAGGTGATGGAGGCTTCCGCGCCCGTCTCCTTGACGGCTTCCTTCACGGTGTTGAACAGCGGACGGTCCAGATGCCGGCCGCCCCCTTTGCCGGGCGTCACACCGCCGACGACATTGGTGCCGTACTCGATCATTTCCTTCGCGTGGAAGGTACCCTTGTCACCGGTCATGCCCTGCACGATCACCGGGGTCTTTTCGTCGATCAGAATGCTCATTACGTTTTCTCTCCGATGACCAGCGCTTAGGCCGCCTGCAGCTTGCCCTGGCATGCCGCCACGGCCTTCTCGGCCGCCTCGGCCAGGGTCTCAGCGGTGATCAGCTTGAGCCCGCTCTCGGCCAGGATCTTCCGGCCCTCTTCCACATTGGTGCCGGCAAGGCGCACGACGAGCGGCACCTTGACGTCCACGGTCCCACACGCCTGAACCACACCTTTCGCCACCCAGTCGCAGCGATTGATGCCGGCGAAGATGTTGACCAGGACGGCCTTCACGTTGGCGTCCGACAGGACGAGCTTCAGCGCCGTGGCGATACGATCCGGCGAAGCGCCGCCGCCCACGTCGAGGAAGTTCGCCGGCGTGCCGCCCGCGTGCTTGATCATGTCCATGGTCGCCATAGCCAGGCCCGCACCGTTGACGATGCAGCCGATCTCGCCGTCGAGACCGATATAGTTGAGGTTGTGCTCAGCCGCTTGCGCCTCGCGCGGATCCTGCTGCGAAGGGTCGTGCATGTCGGCCACGTTGTGACGGCGGAACAGCGCGTTGTCGTCGAACGACATCTTGGCGTCGAGCGCCAGCACGCGATCGTCCTTGGTCACGACCAGCGGGTTGATCTCGAGCATCTGCGCGTCGCAATCGCGGAACGCGCGATAAGCGTTCATGATCGTCGACACGCAGCTCTGCGCCTGCTTGATGCTAAGGCCAAGCTGGAACGCAAGCTCGCGCGCCTGGAAGGCCTGAAGGCCAACCGCCGGCTCCACCACGACCTGAAGGATGGCGTTGGGATCGTCCTTGGCGATCTCTTCGATCTCCATGCCGCCCTGCTGCGAAGCAATCACGCGGATACGCTCGGCCTTACGGTCGAGCACATAGCCGAGATAAAGCTCACGCTCGAAGGGCTCGGCCACTTCGATGTAGACGCGCTGCACGGGCTTGCCCTCGGGTCCGGTCTGGAGCGTGACCAGACGCTTGCCGAGCAGGTCCTGCGCCGCCTCGCGCACTTCGTGATAGGTCTTGCAGATCTTGATGCCGCCGGCCTTGCCGCGCGCGCCAGCGTGGATCTGCGCCTTGACCGCCCAGCTCCAGCCGCCAAGTTCGGTCGCCGCATACACGGCCTGATCGGGGCTGAAGGCCACGGCGCCCTTTGGCACCGGTACGCCGAAGCTACCCAGAAGCTCTTTCGCTTGATACTCGTGAACGTCCACGTCGTTCCTCCCTTCCTAAGTCTCTTCGGCGGGCTTTCGTTTTTTGAGAGCCCACGCCGGTCGGCGTTAGCTCACCTTGCCCTTGACGATGTCGTAAGCCTTCTCGGTCGTGGCCTCAGCACCGGCCAGAAGGCTCTCCAGTTCACTCAGCTTAGCGTCCACGAAGCTCTTGTCCGAGATCATTTTCGCATTGATATAGACATTTAGCGCCGCGCTTCGCAGTGCAGCATAGGCGGCTAGCACTCCCACACCGGCGTCGGAAATCACGTTCAGGTTGCCTTTCTCGGAGGCCAGCAACGCCAAGTCGATGACCTCCCGCGCTAGATGGCAGCAGCGGATCGGCACCTCGGTGGCTTGCTTGAGCCCATCCTGGATCGCGGCGCCGCGCGCTTCCTTCTCGGCGTCACTCTCCTTCGGCATGCCGTAAGCGCCCATCACCGTATCGAAGGCCCGCACGTCGTCCTGGATCATGCCGGTCATGCGGTGGCGCAAATCCTCCGCCTTGGCCAACACCTCCTTCATGTCGGCTTCGACCTCGACATATTTCTTTTTGCCGATGGTGAGATTGCACACCATGCTGACCAAGGCCGCACCCATGCCGCCCATGATCGCCGCGGCGCTGCCGCCTCCGGGCGTCGCCGCGCTCGAAGCCAGCGCATCAAGGAACGACTCGACGGTGGTGTCTTTGATCTCGGTCATCACGCCATCTCTTTCGCGAGCGCGTAAATCTCCTCCGCGTCAAAGACGCCGTCGGAACTCTCGAACATCTTGCCGATGCACGCGCGATGGAGTTTGAGCTTCAGCCCGCCGATGCCGAGCGCGCCGAAGGCGAGCTTGCCGTTATAGTCCTTGCCCTTGTCGGTGGCCTCGATGCCCTCGACGCCAAGCGGAGGCTGCGCGTTCACGTCGGCCAGCAGCTCGATATTGGGATTGTTCTCCCAAGCGGCCTTCGGCAACAGCTGAACGCCGATGGCGCCGGCCGCGTAGACGATATTGGCGTCCTTCACGGCTTCCGTGCGCTCCTCGTCAGTGCCGCCGGCGACGCCCTTGACCTCGATGCCGAAGCGCTTGCCGATGACCTTGGCGGCGTCTTCGGCGCGCTCCTTGGTGCGCGAAGTGATGGTGACGTCGGCGCCTTCCATGCCGAGGAAGCCTGCGGCGCGCATGCCCACGGGACCCGTGCCCGCGAGCACCACGGCCTTCTTGCCCTTGAGCGACCTGCCCTTGGCGAGCTGCGCCACGCCGGCCGCGGCCGTCGTGTTGGAACCGTTCGAGTCGAGCATGATGGACACGCGGAACGGTCCGAAGAAATGCTTCTTGATCTTCTCGAACAGCGCCTCGCCTTTGCCCATATTGCCACCGCCGACGAAGATCGCGGTGTTCTGCTTGTCCTTGCCGCCGCGGGTGTAAATGGTGCCATCGACCAGCGCGCCCACATTGTCCGGCGTCACGCCCGCATAGCCGGTGACGTGGTCGGCGCCGCCGTCATAGCCGACCACCGTGTCGAACACGCTCGGCGTCTCGTCGGTGTCGAACAGGAACAGCAATTTCTTCATGGCGTTCGTCCCTAGAATTTACTCGACGACGTTCTGCGGCTTGCCCGCAGCGAACGCCTCGATGTTGTCGATGAGTTGATCGGCCAGGATCTGCATGGCCTCGCGGCTCGCCCACGCCACGTGCGGCGTGACGATCAGATTCGGCATTTTGAGATCGAGCAGGATGTTGCCTTCCTTCGGCGGCTCCTTGGTGAGCACGTCGAAGCCGGCGCCGGCGATGATGCCGGCTTTCAGCGCCTCGGCCAAAGCCGCCTCGTCGACGAGACCGCCGCGAGCCGTGTTGATGAGGATCGAGGTCGGCTTCATCATCTTCAGCTCTTTGGCGCCGATCATGTTCTTGGTCTCGGGCGTGAGCGGACAATGCAGCGTGATGACGTCGCTCTCTTTCAGCACCGTATCGAGATCGACCAGCCCGTCCTGCGGGAACACGTCATAGGGTAGGATCTTCATGCCGAGGCACTCGGCGCGCTTGGCCACGGCCTTGCCGATGGCGCCGTAGCCGACGACGCCCATGGTCGAGCCGGCGATGTCGCGAATCGGATGGTCGAAGAAACAGAACTGATCGACCTCCGCCCAGCGGCCGGCCCTAACGTCCTCGACATAGGCCATCAAATTGCGGCGCAGCGCGAACATCAGCGCGATCACGTGCTCCGGCACGGTGTTGAAGGCGTAGTTGCGGATATTGACGACGGTGATGCCGTTGGCCTTGCAGTAAGCCTTGTCCACCACGTCGGTACCGGTGGCCGCCACGGCGATCAGCTTCAGCTTCGGCAACTGCTTGAGGACGTCCTCGCGCATCGGCACCTTGTTGATGAGGGCGATGGTCGCGTCCTTGAGGCGGTCGACGATGTCCTCAGGCGTCCAGGTCGACTGATATTCGGTATAGCTATGCGGAAAGTTCGGCTTGCGCACATCAGCGCCAACCGACTCTCGATCGAGGAAGACGATCGCGTGTTCCACTGAACCTCCCTCATTTGACTTTGGGCGCGGGGCTCTCCCACGCCGCATGGAACCTGTCCGGAGCAAGGCCGCTCGCGCCGGATGGCGTTAGATCATGGCCTTGCCGCTAAGCGTCGGGCCTCTTACTCCGCGGCGAGGCGCTGCTCTCCAGCACCGTGCGCTCCACGGAAATACTCCTGTGCCGCCGCGACGCCCGAGCCGGGCTGCACTTCGATGCCCACATCGCGCATCGACATCTCCGCGCCGGCGATGGCGCCGAGCAGCATCAGCTCGTTGAGATCGCCGAGATGGCCGATGCGGAACAGCTTGCCCGCCATCTGCGACAGACCGGCGCCGAGCGCGAGGTCATAGCGGCGATAGGCCCGGTCGATAACGTCCGCGCCATTGAAGCCTTCCGGCACCATGATCGCGCTCACCGTATCGGAGTACCATTTGGGATCCTTGGCGCAGAGCTCCAAGCCCCAGGCCTGGACCGCCGCGCGCGTGCCGCTGGCGAGATGGCGATGCCGCGCGAACACGTTCTCCAGGCCTTCCTCGAACAGCACGTTCAGCGACTCGCGCAGGCCGTAAAGCAGCGGCAGCGCCGGCGTGTAGGGGAAGTAGCCGCCCGGATTGGTGCGGATATGATCGGCGAAGTCGAAATAGGCGCGCGTGCACTTGGCGTCTTCCATCTGCGCCAACGCCTTTTGGCTCACGCAGGCGATGCCGAGCCCTGCCGGCAGCATCATGCCCTTCTGCGAGCCGGTGATGGCGAGGTCCACGCCCCACTCATCGAAACGGAAGTCGATGCTGGCGATCGAGCTCACCCCGTCCACATAGAGAAGTGCGGGGTGCTTGGCGGCGTCGATGGCGCGGCGGACGGCGGCGATATCGGAGGTGACGCCGGTGGCGGTCTCGTTGTGGACCACCATGACGCCCTTGATCTCGTGGTTCTTGTCGGCGCGCAGCGCCTCCTCGATACGCTCCGGGCTGGCGCCCATGCCCCACTCTTCTTCCTGCACGATGACCTCGAGCCCGTGACGGCGGGCGAGATCGATCCACAGATGGGAAAACTGGCCGAAACGCGAAGCGAGCAGCTTGTCGCCCGGCGAACGCGTATTGGTGAGCGTGGCTTCCCACGCGCCCGTGCCGCTCGACGGATAGATGAAGACCTGACCGTCCTTGGTCTGGAACACCTTCTTCATGCCCTCATAGAGGGGCAGCGTCAGCTTCGGGAAATCGGGCGAGCGGTGATCTTCCATCGGAACGTGCATTGCCCGAAGGATTCGCTCAGGGACGTTGGTTGGTCCCGGCACAAATAGAAAGTTACGGCCCGGCCGCCTGGCTCCAGCCATGGTTTCTTCTCCTAGGGATATTCTGGGCTGCCTAGGTCCTAGGCGGACCTATGCCTCGCGCTTGGGCAAGGTGGTAGCGTCAGGTTGCGTGCCTGGCAACCCCTTTGCTTGACTAGAACAAACCGCTAATGCGGCCATCCGACGCAAGCTCGATATTGTTGGCGGCGGGCACCCGCGGCAGCCCGGGCATGGTCATGATGTCCCCGCAGATGACCACCACGAATTCCGCCCCGGCCGAGAGCCTGACCTCGCGGATCGGGATGGTATGGCCGAGCGGCACGCCTTTGACGTTCGGGTCCGTGGTGAAGCTGTATTGGGTCTTGGCCACGCAGATCGGGAAGTTGCCGAAGCCCTGCTTTTCGAGCTCGGCAAACTTGTCCTTGACCGTCTTATCGGCGGTGATCTCTTCGGCGCCGTAGATCTCCTCGGCGATGGTGCGCGTCTTGTCCCACAACGACATGTTGTCGGGGTAGAGCGGCTGGAAGTCGCTCGGCCGCGTCTCGATGGTCTTGACCACGGACTCGGCGAGATCGACGGCGCCCGCGCCGCCAAGTGCCCAATGATCAGCCATGACGCATTCGGTGCTGGCCGTGGAGCATAGGCGCTTCAGCAGCGCGATCTCGTCGTCGGTATCGGACGAGAAGCGGTTCGCCGCCACGACCACCGGCACGTGGTACTTCCGCACGTTCTCGATGTGCTTCTCCAGATTGGCGAAGCCCTTCTCCAGCGCCTCGAGATTCTCTTTCTTGAGATCGTCCTTGGCCACGCCGCCATGCATCTTGAGCGCGCGGATGGTGGCGACGATCACCACGCAGTCGGGCTTGAGCCCCGCCTTGCGGCACTTGATGTCGAAGAACTTCTCCGCGCCGAGATCGGCGCCGAAGCCGGCCTCGGTCACCACGTAGTCGGCGAGCTTGAGCGCCGCCTTGGTGGCGATCACCGTGTTGCAGCCGTGGGCGATATTGGCGAACGGCCCGCCATGAATAAAGGCTGGGTTGTTCTCGAGCGTCTGCACCAGGTTCGGCGCCAGCGCGTCTTTCAACAGCGCCGCCATGGCGCCCGCCGCCGACAACTCCTTCGCGGTCACGGCCTTCTTCTCGCGCGTCTGGCCGATCTGGATCTGGCCCAAACGGCGCTGAAGGTCCGCCAGATCCTTGGCCAGGCAAAAGATCGCCATGACCTCGGAGGCCACGGTGATGTCGAAGCCCGCCTCGCGCGGAAAACCGTTGGTGACCCCGCCGAGCGAGGTGACGATGGAGCGCAGCGCGCGATCGTTCATGTCGACCGCACGGCGCCAACTGACGCGCCGGCTATCGATGTCGAGCTTGTTGCCCCAATAAATGTGGTTGTCGATCATCGCCGCGAGCAGATTGTTGGCCGCGCCGATGGCGTGGAAATCGCCGGTGAAGTGGAGGTTGATGTCCTCCATGGGCACCACTTGCGCATAGCCGCCGCCGGCCGCCCCGCCCTTCATGCCGAAGCAGGGCCCGAGCGAGGGCTCGCGCACGCAGATCATGGCCTTCTTGCCGATCTGATTCAGCGCATCGCCGAGGCCGACCGTGGTGGTGGTCTTGCCCTCGCCCGCGGGCGTCGGCGTGATCGCCGTGACCAGGATCAGCTTACCGTCGGGCCTATCTTTGAGGCTCTCGATATAGTCGAGGGAGACTTTCGCCTTGTAATGGCCGTAGGGGATCAGGTCCCCGGCCTCGACGCCGAGCTTTTCCTTCGCCACATCGAGGATCGGCCGCATGACCGCGGCTTGGCTGATCTCGATATCGGATTTCGGCTTCTTGTGTTGTTCGTTCGAGCCTTCCGGCATTGGTCGTTTGCCCCCAGTCTGTTGGCACTCCGGCACGATTTCCTGCAAAAGGAAGGCGCACCGTATTCATTCACTTGCCTTCTGGCAATCGTCTGTGCAGGTTCGTCGGCCTGTTAGCAAGGGGGGAGGTTCCAGTCAAAGAATGACGCCCGAAACGCTTCTCAAAGCCATGTTTCAGGCCGGCGTGGAAGCCGCCCTGCCGCAACTCTGTGTCCCGGCGCACCTGCCGCCAAAGCCCAAGGGTCGCACGGTCATTATCGGCGCCGGCAAGGCCTCCGGCGCCATGGCCAAGGCGCTCGAGGATGCCTGGGACGGGCCCCTCGATGGGCTCGTGGTCACCCGCTACGGCTATCGCTTGCCGACGACGCGCCTCGAAGTGGTCGAGGCCGCACACCCCGTGCCAGACGCCGCGGGCCGCGAGGCGGCGCAGCGCATCTATGACATGGTGCAAGGACTGACCGAGGACGACCTCGTGCTGTGCCTGATCTCCGGCGGCGGCTCGGCACTGCTCGCACTGCCCGCCGAAGGCGTCACGCTGGAGGACAAGCAGGCGATGAACAAGGCGCTGCTCGCATCCGGCGCCACCATCAGCGAAATGAACACGGTGCGGAAGCATCTCTCCGCCATCAAGGGCGGCAGGCTGGCGAAGGCCGCCTACCCCGCGAAGGTCGTGGCCCTGATGATCTCCGACGTGCCGGGCGACGATCCCTCGATCATTGCCTCCGGCCCCACCGTGCCCGATCCCTCCACCAACACGGACGCGCTGGCCATCATCGAGAAGTACGGGCTTCAAGTGCCGGAGAACATGCGCCGCGTCTTGGAGCGGAACGACGAGACGCCGAAGCCGGGCGATCCCTGCTTCGAGCGCGTCGAGAACATCATGATCGCCACGCCGCAAGCCTCATTGGAGGCCGCGGCAGACGTGGCGCGCAAAGCCGGCGTCACCCCGGTGATCTTGGGCGACTCGATCGAAGGCGAATCCCGCGATGTGGCCCTGGTGCATGCGGGCATCGCGCGGCAATGCGCCATGCGCGGGCAACCGCAAGAGCCGCCTTGCGTGCTGATCTCCGGCGGCGAGACCACCATCACGCTGAAAGGCCAAGGCAAAGGCGGGCGCAACACCGAGTTCCTGCTCGCTTTGGCCATCGCGCTGGACGGCATGGAGCACATCTACGCGCTGGCCGGGGACACCGACGGCGTGGACGGTTCGGAGGACAATGCCGGGGCGCTGATCTATCCCGACACGCTGGCCCGCGCCGAGAAAGCCGGGATCAACGCCAAGGCCATGCTCGCCGACAACGACCCCTACACCTTCTTCAAAGGCATCGGCGATCTGCTGGAGACCGGCCCGACCATGACCAACGTCAACGATCTCCGCGCCATTCTCATCGAGAAGGACTAGTCCGCGCTAGCCGCGCGCGCCGCTCGCGCAAGCGATACATGTCGCCGCGGTGGGATCGACCGCCAAACGCTTGGCCGCGATCTCCTCGCCGCAGGCGATGCAAAAGCCGTATTCGCCTTCGTCGATGCGCTTGATAGCGGCCTCGACGCGCTGCATCTCCTCATGGCGCCGCCGGTCCGTCGCCACTGCCATGGCTTGGACTTGCATGGCGTCCATACGCGAAACGCGCCCCACCGATGTCTGGTCCAGTTCCACGGGACGGCGATTGTCCGCCGTGGTCTCGCTCGCCGCGCGAAGCGCTTCCAGCCGCTCCACCAAAGAGGCACGCAGCGCGACCAAATCCGCCGAGGCATCTTTGTCGGGCGATGCAGCCGTCATCGTGCGGTCTCCGGCTTGCGCATCAGGACGACATCCTTGCACGGCACTTCGCACTGCCAGCCGCGCATGCCCGCGATCATCCGAAAGGTCGCCTCGCGATAGAACACGACATGGGTCTCATCCTTGCGATAGTGCCAGCCGGCGAAGCGCGCATCCTCGGTCTGGAAACAGGTCATCACGGCCAGCCAGCCCCCTGGCCGCAGCATGGCGCCGAGCCGGTCGAATTCTTCCGCCGGATGATAGAAGTGCTCAACCACCTCGGTGCAGGTGATCGCGTCATAGCGGCGGCCAAGCGCGCGCAGGTCGGGGCAAAAGAACGGGTCGTAGACCCGGAGTTCGTGCCCCGCCTCCCTGAACATCGGGCCCAGGGCCGGTCCGGGGCCGCAGCCATAGTCGAGCACAAGCGAGCCCCGTTGCAGCTTGGCCAGAAGCGGAGCCGCGAGCTTCGACAGGAAGCCGCGATAGCGCGCATCCGCCGGATCGTTCTCGTGCAGGAGATAGACGGCATGTTCGGCTTCGCGGCCAAGCCGATGCGCGGGGTCGACGAAACTGGCCTCGCACCTGCCGCAGCGCCAGTAGTCTCGGCCGTCGAGCGTGTCGAGGGCCCAAGTCTCGGTTGCGCGGCAGACCGGGCAAACCAGCCGCGCTCGCGTCCCCACGCAAGACTCCGCGGACGCATGAGAGGCCGCGCCATGCTGTGCCGCTTGCGTCATGCGCCAGCGCCTTGCGTATGGGCGAGATAGACGGTCTGCGTGAACGGCTTGTCCTGCAGCGGATTGTGAAATGTCACAGGTTCGGCGCGCGCGTCCGCGAACACGCTCGCCAGCCGCACGGTGAAGGCCTCGTCGGGACGATCGTTCGACCACAGGCCGAACACGCCGCCGGGACGAAGATGCTTGGCGAGACGGCGGAGCCCGGCCGCCTGATAGAAGGAGGAACTGCCCGCATCCAACAGGGCCTCCGGCGAATGATCGATATCGACCAGGATGGCGTCGAACGCGCGGCCAGGGGACTCCGGATCGAAGCCCCCCTCGGACGCGGCGAGCGCGAAGAAATCGCCATGCAGCAGGCGGCAGCGCGGATCCTCGGCGAGCGCTCGCCCGAGCGGCAGCAACCCTTTCTCGTGCCACTCGATGACAGGGGCCAGCGCATCGACCACGATGATCGAACGCACGGAAGCATTCTCCAATACGGCGTTCGCCGTGTAGCCAAGGCCGAGCCCGCCGACCACGACATCGAACGGCCCGCCGTCGCCCAGCGCCGCAAGCCCCAACTGAGCCAATGCGATCTCCGATGCGGTGAACAGGCTCGACATCAGCGACTCATCGCCGAGCTTGATCTCGAACACGTCCACGTCGAGTTTGAGATCGCGCCGCCGGCGCAGGGTGAGCGCCCCGATCGGCGTCGGGCAATAGTCGAGCTCTTCGAACAGGGCGCTCATCGGGAAATCCACTCCTAGTCGGGTCCGCGACCGGGCGCCCCCTTGATCCCGGGCCACCAGCGCGCAAGGCTATCACATGATACGCGGCGTGCTCCTCGATCTGGCAGGCGTGGTCTATGAGGGCGACCATGTGCTGCCCGGCGCCATCGATGCCGTGGCACGTTTGCACGCGGCGGGCGTGGGCTTGCGCTTCGTCACCAACACCACGACCAAGACGAAGCAGACACTGCTCGCGCGCCTGACAACACTCGGCCTCGAGATCACCGGCGAGGAGCTGTTCACGCCCGGCCAGGCCGCGCGCGATTGGCTTGCCGCGCATAACGCCGCGCCTGAGCTGCTGGTGCATCCAGATCTGGAAGTGGAATTTGCCGGCATTCCAGCCCGCGAGCGGCGCGCGGTCGTGGTCGGCGATGCGGGCGAGGCCTTCACCTACGCCAATCTCAACCGCGCCTTCCGGGCGCTGATCGGCGGCGCGGACCTGCTCGCGCTGGCCAAGAACCGCACCTTCAAGGCCGATGACGGAGAGCTCAGTCTGGACGCCGGCGCCTTCGTCGCGGGCCTGGAATATTCGAGCGGCAAGAAGGCGATCATCCTGGGCAAACCGTCACCGGCCTTCTTTCGCAGCGCCCTCGCCGGCATGGACTGCGCGCCGGAGAACGCCGCGATGGTCGGCGACGACGCGGAGGCCGACATTGCCGGGGCGCTTCGGGCCGGGTTGTCGCGCGCCCTTCTGGTGCGCACCGGGAAATATCAACCGGGCGACGAGACACGGTTCACCCCGCATCCGACGGCAACACTCGCGGACCTGCCAGCCGCGGCCGGCTGGATCCTGGCTCATCTGTCCTGACCTTGCTCATAGTCGGTGCGGCCACGCAAAATCGGCCTGACGGGTTGCGAAACCCAATGGGCGCGTTAGTCTGGCGCCCAAGGACCGGTGACGCCGCTCACTGATTCGACTGCCGCACGGACTTTAGGTCCCGCGAAACTTTGGGTACGCAAAATTTTGCCGCCGGAAAGCCCAGAGTTTTCCACTTTCGTCACGGAACAGTCGAATTTCAGGTGATTATTAGGGCGAGAACCGCCTTGGGTTGGGGCAGCCACCATTTCCGTGAGTCGGGGCGCCATTCGCATTTTGGGGCGAGGGCAGTTCTCAGGCGTAAATCGCCGTTTTGAAGGGGGATAAGGGATTCATGCTGAGGCGCGCCTTCTTGAGCATTCTCGCCGGTGCGGCCCTCTTGGCCCCGTCGATCGCCACAGCCAGCCCGGCCCTCGTCTTCGAGCCGTATAACGGCACCGTCTTCTATTCCGAGGACCCGGACGCCCTATGGTTCCCCGCCTCCCTCACCAAGCTGATGACGGCCTATGTCGCCTTCCACGCCCTGCGGGACGGCGAGGTGAAACCTGACACCCAGGTGATTTGTACCAAGAACGCCTCCAAGCAGGCCCCCACCAAGCTCGGGCTTCCCGTCGGTAAATCCATCGATCTCGAAACCGCCATCAAGGTGATCATCGTCAAATCCGCCAACGACGTGGCGGTTATGGTCGCGGAGACGGTGGGCGGCAGCGAGGAAGGCTTCATTGCGCGCATGAACGCCGCGGCCAAGAAGCTCGGCATGACGAATACCCATTTCGCCAACCCGCATGGCCTGCCCGACGAGCGTCAGCAGACATCCGCCCGCGATCTCGCCCGGCTCGCCCGCGCACTGATCATCGAGTTCCCCGAGCATGCCGACATCTTCGCCCAGACCCACGTGCAAGTCGGACAAAAGCAACTTCGCACCCATAACGGCCTGCTCATAACCTTCGACGGCGCCGACGGCATGAAGACCGGCTTTATCTGCGACTCCGGGTTCAACATCGTCGTCAGCGCCACGCGCAATGGCCGCAAGCTCGTGGCCGTGGTGCTCGGCGAGCCGTCGACCCGCGTGCGCAATGCCCGCGCCGCGCAACTTCTGGAGAACGGCTTCAAGCGCTATTTCTGGAAATCGCTGTTCGGCACGAGCCTCGACGGACTTGCGGTTCAGGCCAAGGTCGATGACACGCCGGCGCATCTGCGCTCGGTGATTTGCGGACCGAGGCCCAAGAGGGAGCGCCGCGCGCGCAAGTCGAGCCTGAGCCCTGATCTGTTCCGCCTCGACACGCCCGTGGCGGCCAGTGCGGTCAACTGAGCACGTCCCACCTCTTGTCTTGCGTCTTCCCGTTCCGCTTCGCCGCCCTTGCTTTTGTGGCCGTGGGCACGCTTGCCCTTGCGGGCGCCGTGCACGCCGAGCCTCCATCGGAGGAGATCGCCAAATCTAAGGAGATTGCCAAGACGACCGCCGAGGCCGCACCTGAGGAGATCGCCGAAACGATCGCCGAGGCCGCGCAAGTCTGCCGCGACCGGGGCGGCACCGCCGACACGACCGCCGTTCTGCGCGGCGACGACCTGAACGGCGATGGCAACAACGACTGGATCGCCGATTTCTCCAAGGTCAAATGCACGGGCGCCGAGAATCCCGCCTGCAGCCCGAACGGCTGCCTGCTCAAGCTCTATTTCTGGAACGGCGACGGCTGGGACGTGGTCTTCGAGGACTTCGTCAGAGGCTTCAAGTTCTCATCGAGCGGCGACACGCGCACCATGCACGTCACCACCTACGGCGCCCCCTGCAACAAGCCGGAGGCGGAGAGCTGCACCTATAACTACCGCCTCGAGAAAGACGCGGTGCGGCCCGTGCAATAGGGCACACGTCAAAACGACGAGCCCGGCTGCTTCAAGAACGCCTCTTCCTCCGGGGTCGACTTGCGTCCGAGCACGGCGTTGCGATGCGGGAAGCGGCCGAACCGGGCGATGATCGCCTCGTGCCTCTTGGCGAAGTCGAGATTCTCCGGATTGCCAAGCGCCGTGAAGAGTTCGAGCGAGCGCGTCTGATCGGCCAAGTCTTCCGAATGCTGAAACGGGATGTAGACGAAGCACCGCTGCTCCGGCGGCAATTGCATGTCGATACCCTCGGCAATGGCGCGCTTTGACAGCGCCAAAGCTTGCGCGTCCGTGGCGAAGGCGCGGGCCGAGCCCCGGAACATGTTGCGGGGAAATTGATCGAGCACCAGGATCGCCGCCAGAAATCCTTGCGCACCTTCGAGCCAATCCGGGGGAACCTCGTCTTTCAACGGCTCGTAGGTGTCGCCAAACCGTTCCGTGATCTCCGCATCGACGCTTGCGGGCGCGCCGTACCAGTCCTTGGGCGAAAGCGCGTGGAACCAGAAGCCGACGACGTCTTCCGGGGCCGCGATCATCACGAGGCGCCGTCGTCTGAAGCCGCGATCGCCGCCTCGATCAGCGCCTTGGCCTCCGGGCTCGCCCAGTCCGCCGGCCCGACCAACCGGCCCATCTCCTCGCCTTGGGCGTTGAGAAGGAGCGTGGTCGGCATGCCGACGGCCTTCAGCTTGGCGAACAGCTTGCCGGTGGGGTCGGTATAGAGCGTAAGGTTCTTGGCGCCGGTCTCCTCCAGGAAGCGCTTGGCCTTCTCCGTGCCCCCCTTGTCGATATTGATCGCCGCGACCTCGAAGCCCTCCCCGCCAAGCTCGGCCTGGAGCGCGTTGAGCTGGGGCATCTCCTCCCGGCAAGGCACGCACCAGGTCGCCCAGATGTTGAGGAGCACCACCCTGCCCTTGAGATCGGCCGAGCTCTCCTTGGCGCCGCCGGCCCCCTCAAAGCTAAAATCCGGCAGGGAAAACGGCTTCGGCCGCACCACGAAGGCCGACATCGCGCCCGTGTTCAGGCCCTTGAGCGGGCTTCCCGTGATGACCCCTTCTTCATCTTGAGACGAGGTTGCGGCCCTTTCCGGGGCCAAAGCGGGGCTGGAAGCATTGTCAGAAGGGGCAAGACTCCAATATACCGTGGCGAACCCGGCAATCGCGGCCACGCTAGCGGCGATCAGATATTTGGCCGGCGACGCGGCGTGTTTGCGTTTGGTGGAAGCGTTCACGTCACCCTCTTCGAGCTTAGCCTGCCTAAGGCGCGGACGATCATGACCAACACCATGTGGGGCGGCCGCTTCGCCGCAAGCCCATCGGACATCATGGAGGAGATAAATGCCTCCATCGATTTCGACAAGCGGCTCTGGCGGCACGACATCGAGGCCTCGAAGGCCCACGCCGCCATGCTTGGCGCGACCGGTATCGTCTCGCCCAAGGAGGCCGACGAGATCACAGCAGGTCTCGACCAGATTCTGGCCGAGATCGAGGCCGGCGACTTCAAATTCACGCGAGCCTTGGAGGACATCCACCTCAACGTGGAGCATCGGCTGAAAGAGCTGATCGGCCCGGTCGCCGGAAAGCTGCATACGGCGCGCTCGCGCAACGACCAGGTCGCCACCGACTTCAAGCTCTATGTGCGCGACGAGCTCGCCGATATCGATGCCGGCCTCGCCGCGCTCCAACTCGCGCTGGCCAAGATGGCGCTCGATCACGCCGCCACGGTGATGCCGGGCTTCACCCATCTGCAGACCGCGCAGCCCATCACTTTCGGCCATCATTGCCTGGCCTATGTGGAGATGCTGGCGCGCGACCGCGGCCGCTTTGCCGACGCCGCCAAGAGGCTCAACGAAAGCCCGCTGGGTGCCGCCGCGCTCGCCGGCACGAGCTTCCCCATCGACCGTCAGATGACGGCGAAGGCGCTTGGCTTCGACCGGCCCACGGCCAACTCGCTCGATACGGTCTCCGACCGCGACTTTGCGCTTGAGACCCTCGCCGCGGCCTCGATCGCGGCCATGCATCTGTCGCGGCTGGCCGAAGAGATCGTGTTGTGGACCTCGCCGCAATTCGGCTTCGCCAGACTGTCGGACGCCTTCTCCACCGGCTCCTCGATCATGCCGCAAAAGCGCAATCCCGACGCGGCCGAGCTGGTGCGCGCCAAGACGGGGCGCATCGCCGGCGCCTTCCAGGCGCTGCTCATGGTGATGAAGGGCCTGCCGCTCGCCTACGCCAAGGACATGCAGGAAGACAAGGAGCCGGTCTTCGACGCGCTGGACGCGCTGAAGCTGGGGCTTGCCGCCATGGCCGGCATGGCCGGCGACCTGGAAATCAACGCCAAGGCCATGCGAAAGGCCGCGGGGCGCGAATTTGCCACGGCCACGGACCTCGCCGACTGGCTGGTGCAGAACCTGAATATTCCCTTCCGGGACGCCCATCACCTCACCGGGCGAATCGTGGCGCTGGCCGCGGAAAAGGGCGCGGACCTCAAGAAATTGACGCTTGTCGAGCTTCGCTCGGTCGAACCCCGGATGACCGAGGACGTATTTTCCGTCCTCGACCCCGCAAGGTCCGCCAAAAGCCGCAAAAGCCAAGGCGGGACTGCCCCTTCCAACGTGCGGCGGGAAGCCCGGCGGTGGATAAAGCGTTTGGAGAAGGGCGGCCTGTCGCGATAAAAGGGATGGGAAGGGGCCAGCAATGGGCCCTCACCACAGGGGCACGACCATGGGAAGCGCATTGCGCATCCTGATAACGCTTGCGCTGGTATTGACCGTCGGGCTTTCGGCCTGCGGACGGCGTGGCTCGCTGGAACGGCCGGCGCCGGTCCATCCGGAAGTCCAAGCCGACCCGGCCACGAAGATGTCGAAAGCGCCGGACCGCCGTTTGCCGATCCTCGACCGTTTGATCGAATAGCCCAGTCAGCCTCCGATGCACCATTTCGCCTACCGGCGCGGCGTGTCCCACGCAAACGTGCTTCACGCCGAGGAGGTCGACCTGTGTGCGCTGGCCGACACGGTCGGGACTCCGTTCTATTGCTATTCCACGGCGACGCTCGAGCGGCACTACAAGGTGTTCGCCGACGCTTTCGCCGCGCGCCCCGACACGCTGGTCTGCTACTCGATCAAGGCCAACTCCAATCTCGGCGTGCTGGCGACACTCGCAAAGCTCGGCGCCGGCATGGACGTGGTCTCCGAAGGTGAACTGCGCCGCGCGCTGGCCGTCGGCGTCCCGGGCGAGCGCATCGCCTTCTCCGGCGTCGGCAAGACCAGGGAAGAGATGGCGTTCGCACTCGATGCCGGGATCTTCGCCTTCAACGTGGAATCGGAGCCCGAGCTTCGCGCACTGAGTGAGGTGGCCGATGCGCGCGGGGCGCAGGCCCGCATCGCTCTCCGCGTGAACCCGGATGTGGACGCCAAGACCCACCACAAGATCTCGACCGGCAGAGCGGAAAACAAATTCGGCGTGCCGTTCGCCCAGGCGCTGTCGCTCTACCGCCAAGCCGCCACGCTACCGGGAATCGAGCCGGCCGGCGTGCACATGCATATCGGCAGCCAGATCACCGATCTCGACCCGTTCAAGAACGCCTTCGCGTTGCTGGGCGAACTGGTCGGCACGCTGCGTGGCGCGGGCTTCGACATCGCCTTCGTCAATCTCGGTGGCGGCCTCGGCATTCCCTATCGCAGCGACGAACCGGCCCCGCCCCTGCCCACGGACTATGCGCGGCTGGTCAACGAAGAGATGGGCGGTCTCGATGTGCGGCTGCTGTTCGAGCCGGGGCGCATGATCGCCGGCAATGCCGGCATCCTCGTCTCACGCGTGCTCTACGTGAAGACGAGCCCGGACAAGACTTTCACCGTCGTCGACGCAGCCATGAACGACCTGATCCGGCCCACGCTCTACGAGGCCTATCACCAGATCCTGCCGGTGATCGAGCCCGCACCCGGCGCGCCCACGCGCATCACCGACGTAGTCGGCCCGGTCTGCGAGACCGGCGACTATCTGGCGCTGGCCCGGCCGCTGCCGGAACTCAATGCCGGCGACCTGATCGCGGTCATGACCGCGGGCGCTTACGGCGCCGTGCAGGCCTCTCAATATAACAGCCGGCCCTTGGTGCCGGAGGTGCTGGTCTCAGGCAGCGAGGCTTGCGTGACGAGGCTGCGGCCCACCTATGAGGACATGCTCGAGGCCGAACGCCTGCCCGACTGGCTTTGAACCCCATCGACCCGACGATCCCCACCGTAAAGGGCCTCGATTTTGCCGGTTTGGGCCCCCAAATTACCGTGATGTAACCTGGGCGCGCGCCGCGCCTGTGCTAGAAATTCGAGGATCATGGCGAGACCCTCCCGCTCCAGAACCAGTCCCAAGGACGCCGACGAGGCCAAAGCGCTCAAAAGGCGCTTCGAGCGCCGCGTGCGCCTGAGTTGGCTTGCGCTGTTCGCCGAACGCGCCTGGGAAGCCTTGCTGTGGCCATTCGTGGTGATTTGCACCTTTCTGGTGTTCACGCTGCTCGGCGGCTGGAGCGTCATGCCGCCTTTGGTGCACCGCGTTCTGCTCGGCGCCTTCGGGCTGGCGCTTCTCGTCTCTTTCCTGCCCCTCGTCAGGATCGCGATGCCGACCCGGGCCCAGGCGCTGCGCCGGCTCGAACGCACCGCCAACATCAAGCACCGGCCCGCCTCGTCTTACGAAGACACGCTCGGCACCGCGCCGCGTGAAGAGACCGCGCAACTATGGACGCTGCACCGCCAGCGGCTCGCGCGCCTCATCGCCAAGCTGAAGCCCTCTTGGCCCGCGCCGCGTACCGACCGCGAAGACCCTTACGCGATCAGGGCCGCGCTCTTTCTCGCGCTCATCGCCGCTTTCATTGCCGCAGGCTCCGACACGCGCTCGCGCTTGAGCACGGCCTTCTCACCCGCCGCCAGCACGGCCACGGCTCTGCTCCGCATGGACGCCTGGGTCACCCCGCCGGTCTATACCGGCATGGCACCCATCGTGCTCGCCGACGGCAGTGAGAGCGTGGGCGCGGGCGCCGAATCCTTCCGCGCGCTGTCGGTCCCCGAGCGCAGCCAACTCATCGTCCGCACCCATGCGCCCGAAGGCGAGACCGTGACGCTGACCATCTACAACGAGGACGGCAGCGAAGCGAAAACCGTCGAGCCGAAGACCGGCGGCACCGGCGGGCTGATCGAATTCAATATCGGTCTGTTGGAACCCTCGACCGCCGATGTCCGCATCAGCGGGTCTACCGTCGCCCAATGGCAATTCGCGCTCATCGAGGATGCGCCGCCTCAGATCGGCCTGCTGGGCGAGCCGACGACGATGCCGCGCGGCGCGCTACGTTTGGAGTACAGCGCACTCGACGACTATGGCGTCGCCAGCGCCGAAGCCCATTTCGAACTTGCCGAAGACGCCCGTCAAGCTTCGCCCCTCCCTCTGGAAGAGACCGAGGAGGACGACCTGGTCGAGGCAGAACCTCTGTTCGGCCCGCCGGTCATGAAGCTGCAATTGCCGCGCACCAACGCCAAGAAGGTTGACGGCCGCGCCACACAGGATCTCACCGCCCATCCCTGGGCTGGGCTGAGGGTCATCATGACCTTGAGCGCCCGCGATCAAGCGGAGCAGACGGGCGAGAGCGACGTCTACGAATTCACGCTGCCGGCACGTTTCTTCACCAAGCCGCTTGCCAAGGCGGTGATCGAGCAACGCCAGAAACTGGTCCGCGAGCCTGCGGCTACGGCGACCGTGGCCCGCGCGCTCGACGCACTGACGATCGGCGAGGAGAAGGTGATCGAAGACCGCGTGGTCTATCTCTCCTTGCGAAACGCGTATTGGCGACTCACCAACGACGACTCGCGCGACGCCATCGTCAGCGTCGTCGACCAGCTCTGGTCGACCGCGCTGCGTATCGAGGAGGGCGATCTCCCCGATGCCGAGCGCGAGCTCAAGAGTGCGCAAGACAATCTGTTGAAGGCGCTGCAGGAGAACGCTCCGGCCGAGGAAATCAAGCGCAAGGTCGAGGAACTGCGCGCCGCGCTCTCGCGCTATCTTCAGGCGCTCGCCGCCCAGCAGCAGGAAAAGGGCAATATGCCCGAGCAGGCCCAGCAGCCAAACGGCGACGATCTCGTTTCGCAGCAGGATCTCGACAAGATGCTCAAGAACATCCAGGACCTGGCCGAGGCCGGCTCCAAGGAGATGGCCGAGCGCATGCTGTCCGAGCTGAACGACATCCTCGACCGCCTCCAGACCGGAAACTTCCCCGAGAACGCCAAGCAGCAGCGCGCCCAGAAGACGATGAAGGACGTCGACGACGTGGTCTCCGATCAGCAGGAGCTGCTCGACGATACCTTCGCCGAGAAGCGCGAACAGCGGCAGGGACAGGGCGCCGGCCAGCAAGACCAGTTCGATGTGAGCCCCCCGGGCCAGCCCATGGAATTCGGCCCCGGCATGAGCATGGCGCCCTTCATGGACCAGATGCCGCAAAGCGGACAAGGCGGCGCCAAGGCGCAAGGCCAATCCGGCCGCCAAGGCGACGCCCCAGGCGGCGGCAAGCCACAGCTCGGCGAGCAGCAAGGGCAGCCGGGTCAGCTTGGCGAGCTTCAGAAGCGCCAAGAAGCCCTGCGCCAGAAGCTGCAAAGCCTCATCGAGCGGATGCAAGCGGAAGGCGGCGACGCGCCTGGCGCATTCGAGGGGGCCGAGGAGGCCATGAAGGACGCCGAGCAAGCCATCGGCGAGCGAAACCTCGAACAGGCCACGCAGAGCCAAAGTCTGGCGCTCGACCGCATGCGCCAGGGCGCCCAGACCATGGCCCAGCAGATGATGGAGAGCGGCGAGATGCAGGCGGGCCAGGGCCCGGGCTCGAATGGGCGCGATCCCTTGGGGCGTCCCGACCGCTCGAACCGCCCGGATCTCGGCTTGTCCGTGCAAGTGCCCGACGAGATCGACATTCAGCGGGCGCGGGAAATCCTCGACGAGCTGCGTACGCGCATCGGCGACCCCTCACGCCCGACGCTCGAGCTCGACTATCTGGATCGGCTCATCCGCTCCTTCTGATTATTGATCCAAACTCGGACGCGACTCCCATCCTTCGAGGCCCGGCGCATCATAGTGAGGTACGAGCGCAAGCGAGCCTCGAAGCACGCGCCGGGCCCCTCAGCATGACGGAATAAAATCGCCGCTGCCGCCACACGGCCGCGCCCGGCCACCTATATAAGGGTGGACAGTTGCGTATCGCCGGAGAAGGCCCTTCATGTTGAATTCCATCGCGCAGTTCTTCACCCGGACCTTTCAGGCGATCGGTCGGGGGCTCGGCCTGGCAATGGCCTTCGTGCTCAGCCCCTTCAGATGGCTTGGGCGGGTGTTCACGCGCAGCGGCGTGATCCTGAAAGTGCTGCTGGGCGTTTTCCTGATCGGCCTCATCGGCCTCTACGGCTATTTCTTCTGGACGACACAGCGGTGGAACGGCTTCGATCCCGACTACGCCAAAGCCTATGAGCATGCGAGCGAGGCCCCGAGCGCCCCCAAGCCGAGCGGCGGCATCATCTCGACGGACGACGAGAAGAAGGAGGCCGGCGCCGCGGTCCAGACCTGCCGCCGGTCTCTCTTGGTCGACGCCACCGCCGACCTGGTCGATTTCAACGTCAACCAGAACGCCTGGATCTCCTCCATGCTGCTCTACAAGCTCGGCCTGTTCGGTCTTGCTTGGGACAAGACGCCGTATTTCGACAACAAGGCGGCCTTCCAGCGGGGCGTGAACCAAGCCATCCGCCGCACCACCATCGAGCTGGTCGATACGCTGGGGCGCGTGCGCGGTACCTCGCAGATCGACGCCGATTTGCAGAGCGCACGCGGCGCCCTGCAATTCGACGAGTCCACCTGGTATTTCGGCTGGAGCCCGTTCGGTCCCAAGACACCCACGCCGAGCTTCTATCGCTCGGCCATCAAGGACCTAAACACATTCAACGACCGGCTCGAGACCTGCGCGGCGGTGTTCGATGCACGCGCCGACAATCTGCTGCAATTCGTGGACCGCATCGCCAACGACATCGGCGCCACCTCGGCGATCCTGCGCGAGCGCTCGGAGAACTATGACAGCGGCTGGTTCGACACCCGCGCCGACGACCGCTTCTGGTTCGCCTACGGCCAGCTCTACGCCTATTACGGCATCCTCAGCGCCGCCCGCGGCGACTTCGCCGACGTCATCGAGGAGCGCCGCCTGACCGCGCTATGGGACGAGCTGGAGGACCAGTTGCGCGCCTCGCTCAACATCAGCCCCTTCATCATCTCGAACGGCGCGGAGTCCGGCTGGCTGATGCCCTCGCACCTCGCCACGCTCGGCTTCTATGTGTTGCGGGTGCGCTCGAACCTGGTCGAAATCCGCCTGGTGCTGGACAGGTAGGCGTCAGCCCTCAACCACGCCAATAAACGGCAGCTCGCGGTAGCGGTGCCCGAGGTCCATGCCGTAGCCCACCACGAACAGGTCGGGACATTCGAAGCCCGCGAAGTCCGGCGTCACCTCCACTTCGCGCGGCACTTGCTTGTCTAGCAGGATGCAGGTCTTGACCGAGCGGGCGCCGCGCGTCTCCAGGAGGTCCTTGGCGAAGGCAAGCGTGCGGCCCGAGTCGAGAATGTCGTCCACGATCACCACGTCACGGTCTTGCAGCGCGCTCTCCACGTCGCGCAGGATCTTGACTTCCCCGCCCGTGGTGCCGGTGCCGTAACTCGCCAAGAAGATAAAATCGATCTCAGGGTGCAGCCCGTGCCCGGCGAGCGCCCGGATCAGATCGGCGGCGAAGATGAAGCTCCCCTTCAGCACCGCGACGATGATGGGCTCGTTGAGATCGCAGGCAGCGATATCGCGCGCGAGCGCATCGACGCGACGCGCGATGGTCTCGGCCGTGAACAGCGGCTTGATGGTCTCGGCCGCGAGGCTTTCCGCCATGGCTAGTTTGCCTTGGCGAAACGAACCTTGAGGCTGCGGACATTACTCGGCGGCGACGGGATCTGACGCAAGAACGCCGCCTCTTCGCCCGCGGCAAGCTCTTCGGCGCCGACCTCGGTCTTCCACTCCGAGATCTCCTCGCCGTTCTCGTCGCGCAGCGCAATGACCACGGTCGGCACGTTCATCGCGGCCGAGCTCGTGTTGCGCACATTGCCCTGGACCTCCAGCACGGTCTGGCTGCCGTCATTGGACCAGCCGTAGCGCACGCCCTCGAAGGCGAGACCTTGGGCGCCGATCGGCATGCCGAACATCGAATAGACCTGCGCGGCCCCCGGCAGCATCGACACCGTGGTCGCCGGCGCGAGCGTGAACAGGCCCACCACCATCAGGACGATCAGGCCGAGAATGCCCCAGCCCATGGCGACGATGGGCGGACGCTTGCGGGCCTTCTTCGCCTTGGGCAGCGACTTGCCAAAAGCCGCGGCGACCAGGTCGGGATCGGCCAGGGCCGCATTCTGCCCGTCCTCTTCCGGATAGCCGGTATCGAACGAAGCGTCGAATGAGGCATCCCCCGGCCCCGGCGGGGGCGCCATCTCGGGCGGCGCCATCTCAGGGGGGGGCGCCATCTCGGGCGGCGGCGGCGCGGCAGGCGCGCGCTTGCCCATGAGCTTTCCGAACAGGCCACCCTTCGCGGGCGGTTCGGGCGCGGGCTCTGGCGACGCGGCGCCGAAGCCGGCCTCGGCGTTCATGCGTGCGACCTGTTCGGCCAGCGGATCGTCGGCCGCGAATTCGGGGCCGCTCTCAGGCGCGGGTGCCATGCCCGCCGAGAAGTCCGGCGGCGGCGGCGGCCGCTGCGGCATCGGCGGCGCGGCCTGAGCCGGCATCGGCGGAAGTGGTGGAGGCGGCGCGGCCTGTGGCGGTGGCGCCGGTTCAGGCGGCCGCGGTGGCGCGGCCTGCGCCGGTGGCAGTGGTGGAGCCGGTGCCCTGGGTGCCACGGCAGGCTGCGGGGCCGCGGCTTGCGCCTCGGCTCCGGCCGGCTGCGCCTGCCAGACATGACTGCATTTGGCGCAACGAACCTTGCGCCCCTCGGCTGGAAATTCCGCCTTGATCTGGTAACGCGTTCCGCAAGCCGGACAGATTATCAGTGTTGCCATTTTTGAATGCCGCAATCGCCCGCTACGCAACGATTATGCGGGACGCCCCATGCCGTTGCCCTATTCCATTGATACCGGACGGAGAGTTCAGCATAAAGAGCCACTGGTGGGCAATGTTAAGAGACGCAGGGAAGACGGGTGATTCGCTTTGACAATGTCGGGCTTCGCTATGGCACAGGCCCGGAAATCTTGCGAGATATCACCTTTCACGTGCTTCCAGGGTCCTTTCACTTCCTGACCGGCCCTTCGGGAGCCGGAAAGACCTCGCTTTTGCGCCTACTTTTCATGTCTATTCGGCCGAGCCGGGGTTTGATCTTCGTTTTTGGCGACAATATCGCCGATCTCCCCGCCGGCGGCCGGGCGGCGCTCAGGCGCCGAATCGGCATCGTTTTCCAGGATTTCCGGCTGCTCGACCATCTCACAACCTGGGAGAATGTGGCGCTCCCGCTGCGGGTCATGGGCAAAAAGGAAAGCGACTACGCCGACGATGTGACGGATTTGCTGCATTGGGTCGGGCTCGGCAAGCGTATCCACGCCTATCCTGAGACCCTGTCCGGCGGCGAGAAGCAGCGCGCGGCCATCGCCCGAGCGGTGATCGGCCGGCCGGAGCTCCTGCTGGCCGACGAGCCCACCGGCAACGTCGATCCGGCCATCGGCAACCGCCTGCTCAGGCTGTTCGTCGAGCTCAATCGGCTCGGCACGTCCGTCATCATCGCGACCCACGATTACGCGCTCATGGAACAGCTCGAGGCGCCGCGCCTGATGCTGACCGCGGGGCAGCTCAAGGTCAGCGGCCCATGACGGCCATCAACGACATCCGCGACTACCCCTGGACCAGCCTCATCGCCGGCATCCTCCCGGCACGGCTTGCCGCCTACCTGCCGCGGCGCTTCCAGGCGACGTCGGCGCAGATCATTCCGTCCGCCTCGATCGCCGGCAACGCCCTCACCATGGTGATCGCCATCATGACCTTTCTCGCCTGCCTCACCGCCGGCGGCGTCTACATGGTCAACCAGTCGGCCAATGCCTGGGTCGATGACATCGCCAGCGAGATCACCATCGAACTCGATCCGATCAACACCGCCGACATCGAGAAGAAGATGACACTGGTCTCGCTCTTCCTCGCCAAGCAGAAGGGCGTCACCCGCATCAAGCCGCTGAGCGCCGACGATTCGGCGAAACTGCTGGAGCCGTGGCTCGGCTCGACCGCGGCGCTGTCGGCTTTGCCCATTCCGCGCCTGATCGCTGTCGAGATCGACCGCTCAAGCCCGCCTGACATCGACCTCATCAGGAACGCCCTCAACCAGAACTTCGAAGGCGTCACCCTGGACGACCACCGCCGCTGGCAGTCGGAGATCCGCTTGCTGACCCGCTCGACGGCGCTCGGCGGCATCTCCGTGCTCGGGCTGGTCGCCGCCGCCACCATCGCCATCATCGTCTCAGCGACGCGCAGCGCCATGGCCTCGAACCGCGCGGTCATCGAGGTGCTGCATTTCGTGGGCGCCAATGAGCGCTTCATCTCCAGCGAGTTCGAACGGCACTTCTTGGGGCTCGGTGTGCGGGCGGGCCTGGTTGGCGCCCTCGCCGCGGCCGTCACCTTCATGCTCCTGCCGGTCTTGATGCATCTATTGGGGGGTGGCGCGGTGACGGAAGCCGAGACCAGGCGCCTGCTGGGCTCCGGCGAGCTCGATTTCGGCGGCTACCTGCTCTTGGTGGCCGTGGTCTTCGTGGTGGCGGCGCTGTGCATGATCACCTCGCGCTTCGGTGTCATTCGCGTGCTCAGATCCTACGCGTAGCCTCTAATGAATTCGAAGGCCAAAGCCGATTTCGTGTCCGGGCGATTTTGCCTATGCTGCGCCGCGCCAGGATCAGTTCGGGGTACATGGTGAGCGAGCACGTCGAGCAACCAGAGGAGCAGGAGCAAGGCCCCGCGCGGCATTTCCGGCGCTTCGGCGGCCTTGTCGGCATTCTGCGGCTGCTGTTCGACGCGGCGATCCTGCTGATGGTCATGCTGATCATCGGCTTCATCGTTTTCGCCAATAGCGTGGACCGGGTGCGGCGCGAGCCGGCCTATGCGGCCGACGGCATCACCGTTCTCACCGGCGGCGTCGCACGCATCGACAAGGCCATGAAGCTCTTGTCCGAGGGCAAGGCCAAGCGCGTCCTGATCACCGGCGTCAATCGCGGCACCACCAAGGAGCAGCTGAAACGGCTCGCGAACCAAGGCGATCAGTACTTCGCCTGCTGCGTGGACATCGACAAGGAGGCCCGCAACACGATCGACAATGCCACCGAGACCGCTCAATGGGTGACGCTCCACCAATACGGCTCGGTGATCGTGGTCACCTCGAACTATCACATGCCCCGCGCCTTGGCCGAGCTCGCGCGCGCCATACCGGGCGTGACGCTGGTGCCCTACCCCGTGGTGGACAACAACGTGCATGTCGAGCGCTGGTGGACCTATCCCGGCACCACGCGGCTGTTGCTGTCGGAATATCTGAAATATCTTCCCGCGCTCGGGCGGCTATGGGCCACGGATTTCGTGCGCATGACCATGCGCGGCACCTCCGTCCCGCCCGAGGACGAGCCGGAACCGTAAGACCCGGTGATGCTCCGCTCCTTCCTCTTCAACATGCTGTTCTACGTCAGCACCACGGCGTTCGTGGTGCTCGGCAGCCCCCTGCTCCTCGGCCCGCGCAGTTGGGCCATGGCGGCGTTCAGGCTCCATTGCCGGACCGAGCTCTGGCTGCTGAAGCACATCGTCGGCCTGGATTTCGAGGTCCGGGGCCGCGAGAGGCTGCCCGAGCCCCCCTTCCTCGTCGCCTCCAAGCATCAATCCGCGTGGGAGACCTTCGCGCTCATTCCCCTGTTCCGCGATCCCGCCCTCCTGATGAAGCGTGAGCTGTTCTGGATCCCGTTCCACGGCTGGTTCTCCCACAAGTTCGAGATGATTCCCGTGGACCGCGACAAGGGTGCGGCGGCGCTGCGGCGCATGCTCCAAGCGGCCAAGGAACGAATCGGCTCTGGGCGCGAAATCATCATGTTCCCCGAAGGAACACGCCGCCCGCCGGGCGCCGCCCCCGATTACAAGACCGGTATCATTCTCCTCTACAACGCCCTCGATGTGCCCTGTGTCCCCGTCGCGCTGAATTCCGGTTTCTTCTGGCGCCGGCGCAGTTGGACCAGAAAACCGGGGAAAGTGCTGGTCGAAATCCTCGATCCCATCCCGCCGGGGCTTCCCAAGGCCGAATTCCTAAGCCGCCTGCAAGAGGCGATCGAGAGCGCCTCGGACCGCCTGTTGGCGGAGGCGGAGGCTCAAGCGAAGAGCCGTTAACGCCTTGGTAATACTTAAAAGCTTGACGGCGTTCTCCCTCAAGTTCATCCTTTGTTCTATCGAAGATTCGTGATCGTTGACGGTCTTGAATTTGTCATCGGTCAACCCATTTCAGTTAGGGTCGCGAAAGTTAACGGACGGGATTTTCCGATGTGGACGAGCCACGCTGACGCCGCAGAGACGACTGCCCCTTGGGGGCCGGCCGATGAGCCTGCGCTTGTCTGCGCCGAGGCTGCGTTCGACCAAGCGTTTCACTACTGGCGTGGCGCGTCGGGCCGGCGCTATCTGCATAGCGTCTACACGCTCGTGGGCTGCCCCGCCCTGCCCCAAGCCAACTACATTCTGGTCCGCCGCTACGAGGACGGCAGCCGCGAGGCTTTGGCGTTTGGCGACACCAAGGACGATGCCATTTCCCTCAATCTGGCCCATCTGCGCCATGAGGGCGCGAAGATCGGCGCCAACGAGGTGCATGTCCACCTCCTGGCCGACACCGCCCATGACCGTGCGCTGGTGGAGGCGGACCTGACGGCCGCCCATATGCGCCGCCGCACCGCCAAGGCCGCTTAGCACACACACCTGTATTCTCTGAGCCTGTCATGCCCGGACTTGATCCGGGCATCTACGCCGTTGCGCACCCAGCAAGTTGAGAGGTCAACGGACTGGATCGCCCGGTCGAGCCGGGCAATGACAAATGAGACTGTGAAGTCCGCCTAGTCGCGGGACAGCTTCTCGAGCCGCTGCTGCATGGCCAGAAGCTCGGCCTTGAGCGTGCCGATCTCGTCCTCGCCAGGCTTGCCGGGCTTGGCGCTAGCCTTGGCAAGCTGGGCGGGCTTGGCCGCGTCGCCTTCGACACTGTCCTGCCCGGTCCCGTGCTCATTCGCCGCATCGGTGCCCGAGAACGGCGTGAACATGCCGAGAGCGCGCTCGAACGTGTCGAAATTCTTCCGCACCTGATCTTGCATCGCATCGAAGGCGGCCGTGCCGAAAGTATGGGCGAAGCGCCGCCGATACTGCTCTTGCTGCTTGGTCAGCGAGTCGAGACTGAACTCAAGATAGCTCGGCACAAGCTTCTGCATACTGTCGCCGTAGAAGCGGATCAGCTGGCGCAAGAAACCGATGGGTAGAAGATTGGTCCCTCTGCTTTCCTGGTCCACGATGATCTGGGTCAGAACAGCATGGGTGAGGTCTTCGCCGGTCTTCGCGTCGTAGACGACGAAATCCCGCTCGGCCCGCACCATCTCGGCGAGGTCCTCAAGAGTCACATAGGTACTTGTGTCGGTATTATAGAGCCTGCGGTTCGCGTACTTCTTGATAATGACCGGCCGACTCTCTTGGTCCGCGTCCCTAGCCAATTGTCTTTCGCTCCTGAGCCCTCGACCCCGTCTAGAGCCTACTCTATGCCGCACCTGCGAAGATGACTAGCACGTTCCTTGTGCGCAGCACAGAGGCTTTGCCAGCAGGCTTAACGAGGGGGTGTCCTTGGGCTTTCCAGGCGGAAATCCCTAGGGTATGACCTGGGCTCCTTTCGGGTATGGAGATCAGGATGAAAGACGAGGATATAGTCATCGTCGGCGCCGCGCGGACGCCGGTCGGTTCCTTCAACGGTTCACTGGCAAGCCAGTCTGCGCACGCGTTGGGCGAGGTCGCCATCCGCGCAGCACTTGAGCGCGCGAAGGTCGATCCGGCCGACGTCAATGAAGTGATCATGGGTCAGGTGCTGACCGCCGCTCAGGGGCAGAACCCCGCGCGGCAGGCCGCCATGGCCGCCGGCGTTCCCAAGGAGGCCACGGCCTGGGGTGTGAACCAGGTCTGCGGCTCGGGCTTGCGCGCGGTCGCGCTGGGCGCCCAGCAGATCGCCATGGGCGATGCCGACATCGTCGTCGCGGGCGGTCAGGAAAGCATGAGCCAGGCGCCGCACGCCGCCCATCTCCGCAACGGCACCAAGATGGGCGACCTCAGGATGGTCGACACCATGGTCAAGGACGGTCTGTGGGAAGCCTTCAACGACTATCACATGGGCGCCACGGCCGAGAACGTCGCCAAAAAGTGGCAGCTCACCCGCGAGGAGCAGGACAATTTCGCGGTGGCCTCCCAAAACAAGGCCGAGGCCGCCAAGAAGGCCGGCAAGTTCAAGGACGAAATTGCACCGGTGACTATCAAGACCCGCAAGGGCGATGTGGTCGTGGACGAGGACGAATACATTCGCGACGGCGCGACCATCGAGAGCGTCGCCAAGCTGCGGCCCGCCTTCGACAAGGAAGGCACCGTCACCGCCGGTAACGCCTCGGGCATCAATGACGGCGCAGCCGCCGTCGTGCTGATGACGGCCGCGGAAGCCAAGAAGCGGGGCCTGAAGCCGCTCGCCCGCGTCGCCTCTTGGGCGGTGGCCGGCGTCGATCCGACCATCATGGGCACCGGCCCCATCCCCGCCTCTCGCAAGGCGCTGGAGAAGGCCGGCTGGAAGCCCAGCGATCTCGATCTCATCGAGGCCAATGAGGCCTTCGCCGCTCAAGCGCTTGCCGTGAACAAGGATCTCGGCTGGGACACCAATAAGGTGAACGTCAATGGCGGCGCCATCGCCATCGGCCACCCCATCGGCGCGTCCGGCGCACGGGTTCTCGTCACGCTGCTCCATGAGATGCAGAAGGCGGACGCCAAGAAGGGCCTCGCCATGTTGTGCATCGGCGGCGGCATGGGTATCGCGATGTGTCTCGAGCGCGCTTGAATTCGCCGCTCGTAAGCGTTGAGGTTTGGTGTGGGGTGGCCGTAGCGCCACCCCACACGCAGGTTTGACCGAGAAGAAGCCGGCGCCAACGTGCGCCAAGGGAGGAAGCAATGGGACGTGTGGCTCTTGTCACAGGAGGAACGCGCGGCATCGGCGAGGCCGTGTCGAAGGCGCTGAAGAAGGCCGGCTACAACGTCGCCGCAAGCTATGCCGGCAATGACGACGCGGCCAACGCATTCAAGAAGGAAACCGGCATCCCGGTCTTCAAATGGGACGTCGGCGACTATCAGGCGTGCGAGCAGGGTGTGATCGCCGTGGAGAACGAGGTCGGTCCCATCGAGGTGCTGGTCAACAATGCCGGCATTTCGCGCGACGCCATGCTCCAGAAGATGAGCCACGAACAATGGTCGGAGGTCATCCGCACCAATCTCGACTCCGTGTTCAACATGACGCGGCAAGTGGTCGCCGGCATGCGCGAGCGCGGCTTCGGGCGTATCGTCTCGATCTCCTCGATCAACGGCCAGCAGGGCATGCTGGGCCTGGCCAATTACTGCGCTGCCAAGGCCGGCATCATCGGCTTCACCCGGGCGGTGGCCCTCGAAGGTGCGCGTAAAGGCATTACTGCGAACGCGATCGCGCCGGGCTATGTCGCGACCGAGTTGATCTCCAACCTTCCCGAGAAGGTGATGGACCACATCGTCGGCCAGATCCCAGTGGGCCGGCTCGGCGAGGCGGACGAAGTCGCCCGCTGCGTGGTGTTCCTCGCCGCCGACGAATCCGCCTGGATCACCGGCTCGACGCTGACCATCAATGGCGGCCAGTTGATGGACTAGCCGCTAGCGGCCTCGTCCACTTGGCGGGGCGTTGGAACCAGAGTCCATCCCTCCCCCTCGTGGGGAGGGATGGTGTCCTCCACATTTCGACTGACATTGCCCCGCTTCACCGGCACGACAAAACGGGCCTATGGCTCCCAGCCTTTTGGGGCGAGCTCAAACCCGGCGAAATCGAAGCCCGGCGCCACCGTACAGCCCACCAGCGTCCACGCGCCAAGGCTCCGCGCGCTTTGCCACGCGCCCGCCGGCACGATGCCTTGCGGATGCTCCCCCGCCAGAACGTCGGGGCCCAGTTTGTATTCGCGGCGAATGTTCTCCTCGGCGACCTCCAGCAGCAGCGGCGCGCCGGCATACCAGTGCCACATCTCCACCGCATCGACCCGATGCCAGTGGGACACCTCGCCTGCTTTCAGCAAAAAGAGGATGGCGGTGGAATGCGCCCGGCCCTGAGGCCCGGGCGCATCGCGAAACGTCTCGCGGAACCAGCCGCCTTCCGGATGCGGCGCGAGCGCGAGCTGCGCGATGATGTCGTCTGCCGTCGTCTGAGCCACGACTAGAACCGGTCTTTCCGCTTGCGGACCTCGCCGAACACCACCTCAAGCGGTTCCCCCTTCATGCCGAGGCGCGCCTGAATGGCCGGGCTCGACGCACGCAAGAAAGGATTGGTGGCAAGCTCCTGGGCGATGGTCGTGGGCAGCGAGGGCGCGCCCTTCGCGTCATTCGCCGCGACCACTTTCGCGCGCGCCTGCAAAGCCGCGTTCTCAGGCTCGATGGTCAGCGCGAAGCGGCAATTGGCGTTCGTATATTCGTGGCCGCAATAGACCTCCGTTTCCGGCGGCAGCGCGGCGAGCTTCGACAACGACGTCCACATGGTCGGGGCATCGCCTTCCAACAGCTTGCCGCAGCCGACGGAGAACAGCGTGTCGCCGACGAACACGGCCCGTTCGTCGGGGAAATGGTAGCTGACATGGCCGCGCGTATGGCCCGGCGTGTCGATCACCGTGCCCGTGGCGCCGCCGATCTCGACGCGATCGCCTTCCTTCACCTCGACGTCGAGACCGGGGATCAGCCCCGCCTCCCGCGCCGGACCGGTGACGGTGCAGCCGGTCTTCTTCTTGAGCGTCTCGACGCCCGCCGTGTGGTCGGCGTGATGATGGGTGATGAGAATATCGCTCAGCGCCCAGCCCTTGTCCTGGAGCGCCGCCAGGATCGGGTCCGCCTCGGGCGCATCGATCGCCGCGGTGGCGCCGGTGTCGGCGTCATGGATCAAGACGCCATAATTGTCGGCCCGTGTCGGAAATTGATAAATATCGAGCTTCGCCATCACGCTCTCTTCTGGTTTGTTTGCTTGTTTCGCTAGCCGCGCGGGCCCGGACCGTAACACCGGAACGGGGCGCCTTGAAACCGACCCGAAGGCCGTTGAAAACAAACTCTAAACACGCGTACCCGACAATTCAGCCATGCATCTCGACGCAATCGACCTCAAAGATTTCTACGCCCGCCGCCTCGGGATGATGGTGCGGCGGCTCTTGCGCCGCCGCATCCGGTCCCGCTGGAGCAACGTCCGTGGGCTTCGCGTCTTCGGGCTGGGCTACGCCACCCCCTATCTGACGGAATTCCGGGGCGAGGCACTGAGCCTCGGCGCCCTGATGCCGGCGATGTTTGGCGCCCTGCCCTGGCCCGACCGCGGGCCATCGCTCTCGGCGCTGGTGGAGGAGACGGACCTTCCCCTCGACGACGAGACCGCCGACCGCGTCCTTCTCGTGCACATGCTGGAATGGTCCGAGCAGTCGCGCACCCTGCTGCGCGAGATCTGGCGCGTGCTCGCGCCCAATGGGCGCCTCTTGATCGTTGTCCCCAACCGCCGGGGCCTCTGGGCACGCGTCGACACCACGCCGTTCGGCTATGGCAGCCCGTTCAGCCGCTCACAGCTCACCCGGCTTCTCAAGGAGTCCATGTTCCAGCCGGATAGCTGGCACTACGCGCTCTATATGCCGCCGTTCAATTGGCGCGTGCTGATGCGCTGGCCGGGTTTTTGGGAACGGCTCGGGCTGATCCTGTGGCCGCATTTCTCAGGCGTGATCATGGTCGAGGCCACCAAGCAGGTCTATGCCGCCATGCCCGTGCGCGAGACCGAGCGGAACATGCGCCGCCGCATCGTGCCGGTGCCCGCCGGCGCGGTGACGCCACGCGCGCTAACGCGACAGCAGAAACACCGCCTGCTCGCCGAATAGGTTCTGGGCGAACAACGGCATGGAAACGAGCTTGGTGCCGTAGGCATTGAGCGCGATGGCGCGCTCCACCTTGACGCCCATGTCTTCACACAGCGCCAAAAAGTCCTTGATGGTGCAGAGATGGATGTTGGGCGTGTCGTACCAGCCCTCCGGCAGATTGTTGGTGCGCGGCATGTGGCCGCCGAACATCAGCTGGGTGCGCACCCGCCAGTGCCCGAAATTCGGAAACGACACCACGGCATGCTTGCCGATGCGCAAGAGCTGCTCCAGCACATGCCGCGGGTTGTAGGTCGCCTGAATGGTCTGCGACAGGATCGCGTAGTCGAAGGCGAGGTCCGGATAATAGGCGAGGTCGTCGTCGGCGTCGCCCTGGATCACCGAGAGCCCTTGCGCCACGCACGAGTTCACGCCGGCCTGGCTCAGCTCGATGCCGCGCCCGTCCACGCCATGCTTGTCGGCGAGGATGCGCAACAACGTGCCGTCGCCGCAGCCGATATCGAGCACGCGTGAGCCGGGCTTCACCATCTCGGCGATGAGCAGAAGATCGACGCGGCTCGTCTCGGGCGGCCGCACGCTGCGCGGATTGACGGGTGCGTTCATGGTCACCCGCCCGCGCCGGAAGACACGATGCCGCGTTTCAGCGCGGCGGCGCTCAAAAAGCCGCGCACCGTGTCGAACAGCTCCGGCTCAAGCAGCAGGAAGGCGTCGTGGCCCTTGTTCGACTCGATCTCGACGAAGCTGACATTGGCCGCGACCGCGTTCAGCGCATGCACCACCTCGCGGCTCTCCTCCGTGGGGAACAGCCAGTCGGAGGTGAATGACACGAGACAGAAGCGCGTCTTGGTGCCGATGAACGCGTTGGCGAGCACCCCGCCATGGTCCGCGGCGATGTCGAAATAGTCCATGGCGCGCGTGATGTAGAGATAGGAGTTGGCGTCGAACCGGTCGACGAAGCTCATGCCCTGGTGGCGCAGATAGCTCTCCACCTGGAAATCAGCGTCGAAGCCGAAGGTGACCCTTTCCCGATCCTGGAGGTTGCGGCCGAACTTGTCGTGCAGCGTCGCGTCCGAGAGATAGGTGATATGCGCGGCCATGCGCGCCACGGCGAGGCCCTTGCGAGGGCTCTTGCCCCCTTCTTGGTAGCGGCCCTCGCACCAATCGGGATCGGCCATCACCGCTTGGCGGCCGACCTCATGGAAGGCGATGTTCTGCGAAGAGTGGCGCGCGGCACACGCGATCGGGATCGCGGAGAACACGCGGTCCTTATAGGTCGCCGCCCATTCCAGCACCTGCATGCCGCCCATGGAGCCGCCAATCACACACAACACCTGGTCGATGCCCAAATGGTCGAGCAGGCGTGCCTGCGCCCGCACCATGTCGCGCACGGTGATCACGGGAAAATCAGGTCCATAGGGGCGGCCCGTCTCGGGGTTGATGGAGCTCGGCCCCGTGGAGCCCATGCAGCCGCCGATCACATTGGGGCAGAGCACGAAATAACGGTCCGTATCGATGGGCTTGCCCGGGCCCACCATGACGTCCCACCAGCCGGGCTTGCCGGTGACAGGATGGAGATTGGCGGCGTGCTGGTCGCCCGTCAGGGCGTGGCAGACAAGGATGAGGTTCGACTTGTCGGGGTTCAGCGTGCCGTAGGTCTGATAGGCGAGCGACAGCGGCGCGAGCGCGCCCCCGCAATCGAGCGGCAGGGGCTCGCTCGCCGGAAAATGCACGATCTCGCTCTGGGGATTGGTGATTTGCTCCCGCCGCTTAAGGTCGGCGAAGCTGTCCACTCCCGGGCTCTCGTTCATCGCTACGCTCGCCTACTCCAATCGGCTTCGGCCGTTCCCTCCCGAAAACCGGCTTATGCCGGTATGACGGAAAAGGCTTAACCCACCCATTATACAGGTCGGGGTTAGCTATGACCTCATCCTTGAAAGTCAATCTTTCTTTGCCTTGGCCTTGGGAATGGCCGTATGAGAGGCCCTTCGCTGAGACCCACAAGCTCACAGGAGCTGACCATGGCCGCCAAACGTGGGCCGACCCCGCGTCCAGGCATTCTCGACATCGCGCCCTATGTCCCGGGGACGAGCGCGCTGCCGGGTGCCGGCAAGGTGGTCAAGCTCTCCTCCAACGAGACCCCGCTCGGGCCCTCGCCGAAGGCCGTCGAGGCCTATCTGGCCGAAGCCGCCCATTTGTCCCGCTATCCGGACGGCTCGGCTGCGCCCTTGCGCGAGGCGCTGGCCGACCGCTACGGGCTGGACATGGCCAGGATCGTCTGCGGCGCCGGCTCCGATGAGCTGCTCAACCTGTTGGCAGCCGCCTATCTCGGGCCCGGCGACGAGGCGATCTACTCGGAGCACGGATTCCTGGTCTACAAGATCGCCATCCTGGCGCATGGCGCGACCCCGGTGGTGGCGCCGGAGACCGAGCTGACCGCGGACGTGGATGCGATCCTGGCGCGGGTGAGCGATGCGACGCGCATGGTGTTCCTCGCCAATCCCAATAATCCGACCGGCACCTATTTGCCCTTCGACGAGATCAAGCGCCTGCATGCCGGGCTCCCCGACGACGTCATCCTCGTGCTGGACGCGGCCTATGCGGAATATGTGCGCGCCAACGATTACGAGGCGGGCATCGAGCTTGTCGCCACGACCCAGAACACGGTGATGACGCGCACCTTCTCCAAGATCTACGGACTGGCGGCTTTGCGGCTCGGCTGGGCCTACTGCCCTGCACCGATCGCCGATGCGCTGAACCGTATTCGCGGGCCCTTCAATGTCACGGGCCCATCGATTGCGGCGGGTATTGCAGCCCTCAATGACCAGCCGCACATGCAAGAGGCCGTCGCGCACAACACCGCATGGCTCGGCACCATGGCCGAGGCGCTTACGGGCATCGGCCTGACCGTCACGCCGAGCGCGGCAAACTTTCTGCTGGTGCATTTTCCGGAAGGAAAGCCGGCGCAAGAGGCCGACAAATTCTTGCATGAGCGACGCATCATCCTGCGGCGCGTCGGGGAGTACGGCTTCCCCGATGCGTTGCGCATGACCATCGGCACCGAGCAGGAGAACCAAGCCGCACTCGAAGCGCTGACCGAATTCATGGGTGCGGGCCAATGACCAAACCGTTGTTCGATGCCATGGCCATTATCGGCCCCGGTCTGATCGGCTCTTCGATCATGCGCGCCGCGCGCGCGGAAGGCGCCGTGCGCACCATCGCGACCAGTTCGCGCTCGCCGGAGACGCGCGCACGCGTCGCCGAACTCGGCATCGCCGACAAGGTTTGCGAGACGAATGTGGAAGCCGTCGAAGGCGCCGATCTCGTTATCGTCTGCGTGCCCGTCGGTATTTGCGGCACCGTGGCCAAGGAGATCGCGCCGCATCTCAAACCGGGTGCCGTCGTCTCCGATGTCGGTTCGGTGAAGGGGGCCATCGTCCGCGACATGGGCCCAAACCTGCCGGACAATGTGCATTTCGTGCCGGCCCATCCGGTCGCGGGCACCGAGCATTCAGGCCCGGACGCGGGCTTCGCCGAACTGTTCGAGGGGCGCTGGTGCATTCTGACGCCGCCCGAGGGCACCGACAAATCCGCTGTGAAGCGCCTCGCGGAATTCTGGACCCTGCTCGGCGCCGACGTCGAGGTCATGACGCCCGACCATCACGACCTGGTGCTCGCGGTCACCAGCCACCTGCCGCATCTGATCGCCTACACGATTGTCGGCACCGCGGACGAGCTCGAGACGGTGACCCGCTCGGAGGTGTTGAAATTCTCCGCCGGCGGCTTCCGGGACTTCACCCGCATCGCCGCATCGGATCCGACCATGTGGCGCGACATCTTCCTCGCCAACAAGGAGGCGGTCCTGGAAATGCTCGGGCGCTTCAACGAGGACGTCTCCGCGCTGACCAAGGCAATCCGCCATGGCGACGGCGAGGCGCTATTCGAGCAGTTCACCCGCACCCGCGCCATCCGCCGCGGCATCATCGATGCGGGCCAGGACACGCCCGATCCGGACTTCGGCCGACCGCACGGGCACGAGGACTAGTCAGGCCAACGACAGTTGCGCGGACCTGGCAATCTTATTGATCCACGCAGGCGTCTTCCGCGGCCTCGCATCGGCGAAAGCAGCGATCCACGGCTGCATGCGCCCCGCCGGCACTCACGCACCTAACCTCGCAATTGCCACGCTCCGATGAGCAATTTTGGTTGCCCACCAGAACCGTGCCCGGGATGGCGCTGCGCGTGCCCGCAACAGCCAGGCCATCGAAAGCCAGAGCCGACGGCGCGAATGCAAATAGCGACAGGACGGACACCAGAACGAAAGCGTTGGACATTTTGTTGATCGAGACCATTGGATACCTCTTGGATTGGCCTGCCCTTTGGGAGTCCTGCTAGTTGGGAACCTTGCAGAAGCCATCGCTGCCTTCACCCACGCACACGAAAGCGCCGCAGCAGGGACGGTACGGCTCTTTCGAGCAGGCCTGATTGAGCGTGCCGCATTGCTTTGCGACCTTTTGCGGCAGAACGCTTTGGTTCGGACGATCGACCTGGCCCCTCAGGGCGGCCCCATGTGTGCCCGTCCCATGAGCGCCTGAGGCATCCAGGGAAACGCCGCCCAACGAGGGCGCGGTCTCGGGCGAAGCGAAAGAGGCCCCGGCAACAAAGATGCCGAGGACTAAGACTGCAAACACGACTGTCAGTGCTTTCATTGTCTTTCTCCTTACCGCGTTACTTCAAGTTTGAAATTTGGATGGACCGGTAAGCGCGGGCGTAGCTCAGCTACGTTCGTTTCTACTGGTTACAGTTGGCCAAGCATCGGTCTTTGCTTGCGCCGTGCTTAGCCGTACATCCCGACACGGCTTCGGCATGTGTGCATGCACCGTCCTCGCCGCTGCCGCCGACGCATCCGCCGGCCACGCACGAATTGAATGTACGTACGCACTTGGCTTTGCATTGCGCGGCTGCCGAGGATGCCTCTGCGAATTGCAGCGTTTGCGACGCGGTCTCGGCGCCGGTCTCGGCGCGGACCGAAGAGTCGGCGATAAGAAAGGCACCGAGGAACGCGATGGCGAACAATGCGGTGAGTGCTTTCATTGATTTCTTCTCCTATCCGGCATGCCGGATGGTCAGGTTTGATGTCGAACGCCAAGGCGGCGGGGTGACGTCTAATCCCCGTGGAGGCAGGTCCCCTTCGGCATGTCCGTACCCTTTTGGCAGTTGCCCGAGCAGCATTGATCGTTGCGCTTGCAAATGCTTCCGCTGGGTTTGCAGTTGTCGGCGACCCGGACAAGCGGACTGAAATTGTCCGTGGTCTGTGGCTTGGAACTCAGCGTTTCGGCCGACAGCGACCCTGCGCTCACGCCGATGATTGCGACGGCGCATAAGGCATAACAAACGGTTCTGATCATCTTGCGTCTCCTGTTTCGTGCCGCTGCAACCAGCTGGCGCGATGTCGTCGTTCCAAATTTTCGGTAGGACATGACAGTCGTCCGGCCGAACCGGGCGAGAGGAAGAGCAACGGAACCTGACACTATGGCCGCGGCTACAACCCTCAGCAGCAATCAAGCTTTCTGACCGAGGGCCGCCTCTCTGCGAGGCATTGAGCGAGGGGTCATTGACATGCCCCGATCCGCGACAGAGCTGAACCTTACCGAAGTTGCTGCGAACTGTCCCCCTAAGAGTGCGCATTGCATCTTCTGAGAAAAGAAGAAAGAGACTAAAACCTGGGCATGTCTGAGCTTTGGGTCTTCGGCTATGGCTCGCTGATGTGGCGGCCGGGTTTTCCGTTTGAGGCACAAGCGCCTGGCCTGTTGAAGGGCGCGCACCGGGCGCTGTGCATCTATTCGGTCCTCCACCGCGGCACCCATGAGCAGCCCGGCCTCGTGCTCGGGCTCGACCGCGGCGGCGCCTGCCGGGGCGTGGCCTTCCGCGTCACACCAGGCGCGGAGAACGACACCATCGCCTATCTACGCGAGCGCGAGCAGGTCACGGACGTCTATGTCGAGGCCTATCGCAATGTGCGCCTGGTGGACGGCTCCGGACGGACGGTGAAGGCGCTGACCTATCTCGCCGACCCCACCCATAAGCAATATGCCGGCAGGCTCAGTCTCGAAGAGCAGTTGCGCATCGTGCGCGCCTGCCGCGGCCAGGCGGGCGCCAATGTCGAATATGTGCTGAACACCGTGCGGCATTTGGAGGACGAAGGCGTCCACGATGCCGTTCTCGCCAAGCTTGCCGCGCGTCTTACGGGCGAGGCTTAGCGGCCGAGACCTAGGGGCCCGGCTTGGCGGGCTTCGCCGGGTCGGCGTCTTTCTGCAACTCCGGCATGCCGAAGAAATAGCCCTGCATGTAAGACACGCCGGCTTTCTCGAGAAGCTTTACGGTCCGCTCGTCGCCGACCCATTCGCCGACCGTCACCACGCCGAAACTGCGGGCAAGATCGATGAGCGTGCGCACGAACATCTCGTCCTCGGCATCGGTGCCGAGATTCTGGATGAACGAGCCGTCGATCTTGACCATGTCTACGCCCAGCTCCCGAAGCGAGCGGAACGAGGTATAGCCGGCGCCGAAATCGTCGAGCGCCACCCGGCAGCCGAGCGCTTTCAAGGTGCTCACGAACTTGATGGCCGCCTTCACGTCGGAGATTGCGGTCGTCTCGGTGATCTCGATGGTGAGACGCTCGGTCAGCGAACGGTCCTTGCCGGTGAAACCTTCAAGCCCCGCCATCCATTGCGGATCCGTGGTGGTGGCGGCGGATACGTTGAGCGCCAGCTTGATCTTGGGCGAGGCGCGCAACAGCTCGATGGCGAGTTCGAGCACGCGATAGTCGATGAGCTTGGCAAGGCCGAATTGCTCGGCCACCTGGATGAACTCGCTCGCGCTGACCACGGTGCCGTCCAGCCGCCGCATGCGCAGCAGACATTCGTAGAGTTCCGGCTCATGGCTTCGCGAGGTGACGATAGGCTGAAGCGCGATCATCATGCGCCGGTCATTGAGCGCCCGGATGATGTCGTCGGCGATCGCGATGTTACGCTGCCGCTCGGATTCCTTTCGCTCGCACGGCTCGTAGACGCTGAACCGGTCACCCAGATTGGCGCGGCCGATGTCGAGCGCTTGCAAGGCGCGGCCGATTGCATTCCGCGGGCTCGAGGCATGCTCCGGCACGACCACCGCACCGACCGAGAGCGTCGTCGCCACGGCGCCCACGCTGGTGTCGATCACGCTGTCGCCGATCACCGCCATCAGGCGCCGGGCGATGGCTTCCACGCCCTGAGGATCGCAGTTGTGCAGCACGATGCCGAACTTGTTGGACGAAAAGCGGCCGATACAGTCCTTGCCGCGCAAGACGCGGCCAAGGCGCTTGCCGACGATCGCGATCACCTCGTCGCCGACATCGAAGCCATAAGTCTCGTTGATCAGCGTGAGGTCGTTGACGCCTGCAAGCAAGAAGGCGCCTTTCGCCGGCGTGCGGGAGGCATTGGACAGGAGATTGGAGAGCGCTTCGGTGAGCCGCGTGCGGTTGAGCTGTCCGGTGAGTTCGTCGCGCGTTGCGGCAAGTTGCGTGCGCTCCTTTTGCCGCCGATCGTCGACGATGCGCAGCGTGCCTTGCGCCTGCACGGGCCGGCCGTCGGCGTCGGTGAAACACACGCCCGAATCCTCGACCCATAACGCGGCCTTGCCGCGCCGTCCCTGGGGCAGGAAGCAGTAATGGAGGGTGTAACGCAGCGCGGCGCCCGGCTCGGCATGCGGACCGCCGGTTACGCCGTCATAGCGGCCGCCGGCATGCTCTGGATCGATATGAAGCGCGAACGCCCGGCCCTTGCGGAGCTTGGCGATGCTGTCCAAGCCGAGCACGCTCTGAGCATTCTCGGCCCACTCGATCGCGTCGGTACTGAAATCCCATCGATAGGCGGTCGCCCGGACACTCTCCAGGACCTGCTCGAGATCGAGAGGCGCTTGGACGTCACATCCGGGGGATTCGAAATCAACCACACTGCCCACAGGCCGACCGGGCGGCACATAGCCACCACCGGCAAACTCGTTCGAGGATGCACTCACTGACCGCCCCCATTTGCCCATGAACCCACGCATGGGAGCACCTTTTCGGTGCTTCGATTCTTGACCGAGAGGCTAGGCGATAAGGCTTAAGAAAGCCGAAAGCGGGCCAGCCCAACGGTGCCTCGGAGGCACAGAAATAGCCGCCCGAGGGCCCGGAGCGGGCCCTTTCACGCGGCTTGGTTGACAAAGCGTTGCACGGGTTGGCGAACGGCAGGCGCAGAAAGGCGCTCCGGGCCGAGACGGCACGGAGCGGCCAAAATCGGCCCAAGGGCCAAGACCCTTAGGGTCTTAGGCCTCTTCCTTGACGGCGATCACCTGGCGGCCACGGTAACGGCCCGACTTCAGGTCGATGTGGTGCGGCCGGCGGAGCTCGCCGGAATCCTTGTCCTCGACATAGGCGGGGGACTGGATCGCGTCATGGGCGCGCCGGTTGCCCCGCTTCATGCGGGACACTTTTCTCTTTGGAACAGCCATTGTCTTAAACCTCTAGGCGGCCCCTGCGTTCTGGAGGAGCCAATCTTGGCGCCCTTATAGTGGCAATTCTCGCGCCTGGCCAGGGCCCAAACCCCACCTTTTTACGGCCGCACGACACATCCGACCCGTTTGGCGATATACGGCAAGCGCCCCTCGACGGCATTGGCGATGAGGCGTAAGCGGCGGTTGGGCCTGGCTGGGTTGCGTCCATTCGGGTTCGGCAGCGTCGCCGCAAGCAGAACCGCCTCGCGGCGCGTGAGCGCCGACGCCGGTTTGTGGAAATAATACCGGCTCGCGGCCTCCGCGCCGAACACGCCGGGGGCCCATTGGGCGATGTTGAGATAGACCTCCAGCATGCGCTGCTTGGGCCAGAATACGGTCATGGTATAGGCGAGCGGCACCTCAAGGGCTTTGCGCAGATAGCTTCGATGCCCCCAGAGATAGAGATTCTTGGCGACCTGCATGGAAATGGTGCTCGCCCCGCGCACCGCCTTCAGGCTCTTGGCCTGATTGATGACGTCCCGCACCGCGCCCCAATCGACGCCCCAATGGCGGCAGAAATTGCCGTCCTCGCTGGCAATCACCGCCAAGCGGAGATTGGGCGAAATATCCTTGAGCGGCACCCATTTGCGCTTCAGGGTCTCGCCGCTGAGCTTCTCGGCGATCATGACGGGGGTGATCGGCGGATTGACGAAGCGGAACAGGACGATCGACGCAAAAACGGCGCAGACCAGAATGACGGCGGCAAGACCCAGGCGCCGCAGCCAAACATAGACCGTGCCCCTGCCCGCGCGCTTCTTGGCGCGTTTGTGAGCCCCTGACGCCGCTTTTCCCGCCATGGCGTTGGGTTCTACAGCCCGATCACCGATTCGGGCAATGTCCGACTGCGCGGCCCTTGAGCGATTGGTTTGCGGCAATGCGCCGCCTCCGCTATCCCTAGCGCCCAAGATGACCTTCCGCGAAGAGCTTGAGCGCACAGCCCGGGCGGTGGAACAGCGCCTCGGCCAGTTCCTTGCCCCTAGTGAGACCACGCCCCCGGGCGGCGCCGCGCTGGCCGAGGCCATGCGCTATGCGGCCCTGGGTGGCGGCAAGCGCTTGCGGCCATTCCTCTTGATCCAATCGGCGGCGTTGTTCGGCGTGACCGAAATGGCCGCGCTCAATGCCGCCTGCGCGCTCGAATGCGTCCACTGCTACTCGCTGGTGCATGACGACCTGCCCGCCATGGATGACGACGCGGTCCGCCGTGGGCGCGCCACCCTCCACATCGCCTTTGGCGAAGCGACCGCCATCCTCGCCGGCGATGCACTGCTCACGCTGGCCTTCGAGACTCTCAGCGCGCCGGAAACCCACGACGATGCCGCGATCCGGGCCGAATTGGTCCATCTGCTGGCCAAAGCAAGCGGCTGGCGGGGCATGGCGCTCGGTCAAGCGCTCGACCTCTCCGCCGAGCAGCGCCCCTTCTCGCCGGAGGAAACGGCGGCCATGCAGATGCTGAAAACCGGCGCGCTGTTCCGTTTCGCCTGCGAGGCCGGCGCCGCACTCGGCCGCGCCGATACTGAAGGCCGTGCCGCGCTCAAGTCCTACGCCGGCGCCTTCGGCCAGGCCTTCCAACTCGCCGACGACCTGCTCGACGCCCAAGGCGACGCCGAAGCCATGGGCAAGGCGGCGGCCAAGGACGCGGACCGCGGCAAGGCGACGCTCGTGGCGTTGCTCGGGCCCGAAGGCGCCAAGACGCGGCTCGACGGGCTTGTCGTCGAAGCCGAGGACGCGCTCAAGCCTTTCGGTGAGAAGGCAACGACGCTCATCAATGCCGCCCGCTTCGTCGCCGAACGGCGCAACTGAGCTCAGAATTTGACGGATGCCTTGAAGCCCGCCGCATGCACCGCGAGCCGGTCGCCGAATTGACCGTCGCACGACGCGCTTGAGAGAAACTGCGAATCCGGCTCGAATGGCCCATGGCCACACCACCGAAGCTGTTGCATCGCTTTCGGAATACGCGCGTCTCGCGCTTCCTCCAGGCGCGCTGGCGGTTGGTGTTCGCAACACTGCTCGGTATGGCGTTGTTCGCGCTTCTTCCGGACGGCTATCACGCTGCATCGCGGCTGTTGATCGGCTGGGATGCCGGTGTGGCGCTCTATCTCATCCTCGTCGTCACCATGATCGTGCGGTCCGCGCCCGACAGGGTCCGCAATGACTCATCCGCGCAAGACGATGGGCGCATCGCCATTCCCATTCTGACCGTGACGGCCGGCATGGCCAGTCTCGGCGCCATCATCTTCTGGCTGCGCACCGCCTCCGAGAGCCAGGACATCCAGCCGCGCATCCTCGCGCTGCTGTTCCTGACGACTCTGCTGTCATGGCTGTTCGTGCACACCATGTTCGCCTTGCACTACGCGCACGAATATTATGCGACGCATCGCGGTAAAGGCGGCGGCATGCGCTTTCCCGGCGGCGGCAAGCCGGACTATTGGGACTTCGTCTATTTCGCCTTCGTCATCGGCACCTCGACGGCGGTGTCCGACGTGGCTGTGACCTCGGACACCATCCGCAAGACGGTGACGGCGCACGGCCTGGTGGCCTTCGTGTTCAACGTGACGATGATCGCGTTGACGGTGTCGATCGCGGGCGACGCGATTTCGATCAAGTAGCCGCGCGACGGATACGTCTACTCCGCCGCGCTGCGGCCCATGGTGCCCTGCCCATAGCGGCGCTCGATATAATCGAGCACCATCTGCTTGAACTCGCCCGCCGCACCAGGCCCGCGCAAGGTGGTGACCTTCTTGCCGTCGACGAATACGGGCGCGGCCGGTGACTCGCCGGTGCCCGGCAGCGAAATACCGATATCGGCCTGTTTGGATTCGCCCGGCCCGTTCACGATGCAGCCCATCACCGCGACGTTGAGATTTTCCACGCCGGGATAGCGGCGCTTCCACTCCGGCATCTGGTCGCGGATGAAGTCTTGGATGTCGCGGGCAAGCTCCTGGAACGTGGTCGACGTGGTGCGCCCGCAGCCGGGACACGCGGCCACCAGCGGCACGAAGGCGCGGAAGCCCATGCTTTGCAGCAGCTCCTGCGCCACCTGGACTTCGAGGGTGCGGTCGCCGCCGGGCTCGGGCGTCAGCGAGATGCGGATCGTGTCGCCGATGCCTTGCTGGAGCAGGACCGACAAAGCGGCGGATGAGGCGACGATGCCCTTGGAGCCCATGCCGGCTTCGGTCAGCCCGAGATGCAGCGCCAGATCGGAACGCGCCGCGAGCATCGCGTAGACCGCGATGAGGTCTTGCACCGCCGACACCTTAGCCGAGAGCACTATTCTGTCGGCGCCCATACCAAGGTCTTGTGCGCGCTCCGCGCTGAGCAGCGCGGACTGCACGATGGCTTCATGCATCACCAGGCGCGCGTCCTTCGGGTCAGGGTTTTGCGCGTTCTCATCCATCAGCCGGGTCAGCAGGTCTTGATCGAGGCTGCCCCAGTTGACGCCGATGCGCACCGGCTTGTCGTGGCGGAGCGCGATCTCGATGATCTGGGAGAACTGCTTGTCGCGCTTATCCTTGAAGCCGACATTGCCGGGATTGATGCGGTATTTGGCCAGCGCCGCCGCGCAATCCGGATAGTCCGTGAGCAGCGTGTGGCCGTTATAATGAAAGTCGCCGATCAGCGGTACGTCGACCCCGAGCGCCGCCAGTCTCTCGGCGATGAGCGGCACGGCCGCCGCGGCCTCCGCCCGGTCCACGGTGATGCGCACCAGCTCCGAGCCGGTGCGCGCGAGCGCCGCCACCTGCGCCACGGTGGATTCCACGTCCGCCGTGTCGGTGTTGGTCATGGACTGAACGACGATGGGGGCGCCGCCGCCCATCGTCACGCCGCCGATCCGGACCGGGATGGTCGGCTTTCGTGCCTTGATCTCCATGGGGCCAGGATACATCACATTTGCTAAGGCCGCGCCAGGGTCCGAAAATCACCCTTTCCAGCGCCTTTTCCGCACAGCCAGGACCGCATCGGCGATGAGCGCCGCGAGCGCCACGGCGGAAGCCGCGACCAGCGCGGTGGCCGGGTCGGGCGTGCGGTCGGGCGTGAGGGCTTGCGCCGCCTCGAGCCCGATCGCGAGAGGCAGCAACACCGCCGCCACAACCATGGGCCGGGGCCAGGCGAGACAGACAAGAGTCGTCAATGTGAAATAGACGAGAAAGTGCTCGATCAGCCAATGCAGCCCAAGCCGGACCTGCCAGCCTTCGGGCCCCAGCGTGGCAAACACAATGCCCGCGCCGAGCGCAGCAAGCAGCAGAAGCAGCCATGATCTGTTGATTGAGCGCATCACCGCTATACTATTGAGGGTTGCAGCCTCATACATAGCTCTCGAACGGAGGTGCCGGTGGTTGTCCAATTAAGCCCAATTGAAGCCCACGAACGAACGCTTGGGCAAATCTTCAGCGACCAATACGCATTTGAGATTCCTTCTTACCAAAGACCCTATGCGTGGGAAGAAGAAGAAGCGCGGGCATTGCTCACCGACCTTCTGGACGCGATGGAAAACGAGGCAACAACCGGCGGCGTGTATTTCCTCGGCAGCATCGTTCTCATCAAACTACCAAACCAGCCCGTAGCAAAAGTGATCGACGGGCAGCAGCGCCTCGCCACACTAACCGTCTTGCTAAGTGTTCTTCGTGACCTCACCACTAGCGAAGAGCGCCGCTTCGATCGCGGTACTTACATCTTTCAAAAGGCAAATGCAGACAGAGGTACAAGTGATCGGCTTCGACTCTTGCTTCGCCCCAGAGACAGGGCTTTCTTTCTACAGACTGTTCAAGAGCCACGCGCGACCAGCGTATTGCGCGACGTATCTATGCTCAAAGGAAGTCAGCAGAGGATCGCCGAGAATTCGAGATTTTTCAAAGAACAGCTCGAATTAATTGAGGAATCCAAGAGGGACGAACTCGTAGCGTTCATAATCCAGCGCTGCTATCTCGTAGTTGTAGCTGTCCCTACTGCGGAATCAGCTAGAAAAATCTTTACCGTGCTCAACGCTCGCGGCCTAGATCTAACGGCCACTGACATCCTCAAGGCCGACTTGCTGGATCGTGCAGGCGAACCGAAAGAGATGGATCTCGCCGAGAGATGGGAAGCTGTCGAACTCGCGGTGGGTCGGGACGGTATGGTCGAACTTTTCGGCCACATCCGAATGATGCACGAACGAGAGAAACCGCGGCTCGCCCTGGAAGCAGGATTCCCGAAGTTCGTTGGCTCGTTCACCGGTGACGCGCATCTCTTCATCTCCAACATTCTGGAACCAGTATCCGATGCTTTCGCCTTGGTCCTTAATGACAAAGCTTTTGAGAAGCAATTCGGTCCCGAGGCGGCTAAGGCCGTTCGATCCCTCGCTAGGATAGACAATAAGGATTGGCTCCCGCCGATCCTATTGCGACTTTTGAGGTCTGAAGGCGAAAGAGAAGCTGTTGCGGAGTTCGTAGCTGCCCTCGAGCGTCTCGCATATTTCCTGTTCGTAACGCGCGCAGGCATAAATGAGCGCATAAAGCGCTATGCATTGGTAATGGATGAAATAGACCCTCGTGGGAAAGAGGCTAGCGGGGCCTTGCCTTTGTCCGACGCCGAGCAAGCCGAATTCCTACGCGCGCTCAATGGCCCTATATATTTGAAGGGTCGGGTTTGCAAACCAGTACTTCAACGTTTGGACGAGGCGCTGTCTACCGGTGGAGCAAGCTACGACGCACTTGTGTCCATCGAGCATGTACTTCCACAAACGGTGGGAGAAGACAGTGAGTGGGCCAAACTCTTTCCGGACGAACAACTGCGCGCTGATTGGACGCACCGGTTAGCAAATTTGGTCCTCCTCACCCGCCGGATAAACACACGTGCCTCCAATTGGGCCTTCTCGAAAAAGAAGGCTGAGTACTTCAGTTCAAATGGCGAATCGTCACCGTTTGTTATTACGCAGGGCGTCCTTAGGACCGAACGTTGGACGCTACAACATCTCGTCGAGCGGCAAGGTGAGCTGTTAGGAAAGCTGGCCTCTATGTGGAGCCTCAATCTTTCTCGGCTCGGAGATGGAGCGCCTTCAGCTGAACGCTTCAGGGGCTCACGCGACTTCACGGATACAAAACTAATTCAGAATAAGCGTGATGCGGTAATGAATGCCTACGGCAGTTTCGAAGGGTTCGAGCCGATTAGCGTGAGTGGCGCACTATTCTCCAACCCAGAAAGAGACTTCCGGGCCGTGTGTACCATTTCCAAGAGATACGTTGCAGGGCCACCATATTGGTATGGCTATTCCCCCCAGTGGGATGCCTTCTTATCAGAGAGCAAGCGTTCCTTCCTGGTCTTGGCCTGTATGGATCGCGACGTCGCATACGCCATACCCCACGAGCGGATTAGGGCAATTCTCGGACATCTCCCAAGATCGTCAGAGCGGCACTGGCACATCGTATTGGAGCAGAGCGAGGCCGGCGATCTTGAACTCGTTGTCTCAAAGACAGTATCCCCTATTCAACTTAGGGAGTTTGAGTTCGATTTGGGGGGCAATAGGCTACTTTCCTTGCCCCCGCCTAGCTCGACAAAGCCGCGGTGAGCGCCCCCACATTGTGGCGGAACATGTCGAGATAGGTCGGCGCCGGGCCGTCTTTGTCCGACAGCGCGTCCGAATAGAGCGTGCCGCCCACCTTGGCGCCGGTCTCGGCGGCGATCTGGTCGAGCAGCCGCCGGTCGGTGACATTCTCCAGGAACACCGCCGGGATGTGCTCGTCGCGGATCTGCCGGATGATCTTGGCCACGTCTTGCGCGGAGGCTTCGCTCTCGGTGCTCACGCCTTCCGGCGCGACGATCTCCAGACCGTAAGCGTTGCCGAAATAGCCGAAGGCGTCATGACTGGTGATGATCTTGCGGCGCGCCTTAGGCAGCTTGGCGACGGCGGCCTTGACCGCCTTGTCCTGCGCCTCGATGGCCGCAAGATATCTGGCGGCGTTCGCCTCGTAGGTCTCCTGGCCCTCCGGATCGACGGCGATCAGCCCGTCGCGGATATTCTTCACATAGATTTCGCCGTTGTAGAGATTCTGCCAGGCATGCGGATCGGTGATCTGGTCCTCGTCGTGATCCTCGTCCTTCGCCTGCTCCTCATGATCCTGGTCGTCGCCCGCCTCCGCCCCGTGATGATGGCCCTCCTCTTCATGCATGGTGATCGGCATCACCCCGCCGCTGGCGACCACCAGCGCGCCGGTGAAACCGGACGCGTTCTCCAGCCGCTCCATCCAGCCTTCGAAGCCGAGCCCGTTGACGAAGAAGATATCGGCGCCGGCCAGCATCTTGGCGTCGGCGGGTGTGGGACTGAACACATGCGCATCGCCATTGGGGCCGACCAGCATCGTGACCTCGACGCGGTCGCCGCCGACATTTTTCACCATGTCGCCAAGGATGCTGAACGAAGCGACCGCCTTGACCTTGCCGCCGGCCGCGTTGTCGGCCGCGTACGCGGCGCCCGAAAGGCCGAACACGGCGAAGGCAAGGGCGATGAGGGTGAGGAGACGATTCCGCATGACGCAACTCCGTGTTGGCAAAGGATCAGGCTTCCAGATGCTTGCGGGGCATCAGCCCCCAGAGGACGCCGCCCCGCACGCCCACAAGCATGGACAAGAGATAAAAGGCGCCGCAGGCGAGGATGACCGCGGGGCCGGTCGGTACGTTGACGTAATAGGAGACGAGCAGGCCGGTGACGCTCGAGCCGAAGGCGGAAGCGACGGCGACGGCGATCATGCCGCCGACATCTTCGGCCCAGAACCGCGCGGCCACCGCCGGCAGCAGCATGATGCCCACCGCCATCAGGGTGCCGAGCGCCTGGAAGCCCGCGACGAGATTGAGCACCACGAGGACCAGAAACAGCAGATGGGTTGTCGAACTCAGCGGGCTCACCGAGCGCAGGAACTGGGCGTCGAAACATTCCAGCACCAGCGGCCGGTAGATCACCGCGAGCGTCACCTGCGACACCGAAGCGATACTGGCGATGAGGATCAGCGCGCCGTCGTTGAGTGCCAGCACCGTGCCGAACAGCACATGCAGGAGATCGACGCTGCTGCCGCGCATCGACACCAGCATCACGCCGAGCGCCAGCGAAACCAGATAGAACCCGGCGAGGCTCGCATCCTCGCGCAGCACGGTCGAGCGGGCGACGAGGCCGGCGGCGAGCGCCACGGCGAGCCCCGCCGCGAAACCCCCAAGGCTCATGGCGAACAGCGACAGCCCGGCCAGCAGATAGCCGATGGCCGCGCCCGGCAGGATGGCGTGGCCCATCGCATCCCCCATCAGGCTCATGCGGCGCAGCACCAGGAACACGCCGATCGGCGGCGCCGTCAGCGAGATGGCGAGCGAACCCACCAGTGCCCGGCGCATGAAGGCGAACTCGATGAAGGGCTGGACCAGAGGATCGATCATGCGGCCGCGTCCGCATCGTCGCGTTCGCACACATGGGCATAGGTATCGAAGGCCTCGGTGAGTGTGCGCGACTTGGCGAGATTGGCCGGCGTCAGCACGTTGGCGGTCTCGCCCCAGGCCACGACCTCGCGCGCGAGCAGCAGGGTGCGTGGGAAATGCGCGCGCACCTGTTCGATGTCGTGCAGCGCCGCGAGCACGGTCCGGCCCTCACGGTGCCAGCGCTCGATCAGATGAATGAGTTCGGCGATGGTTTTGGTGTCGACGGCGCGGAACGGCTCGTCCAGCAAGATCAACGCGGCGTCTTGCAGAAGAAGCCGCGCGAACAGAACGCGCTGGAACTGCCCACCCGACAGCGCCCCCACCGGGCGGTCCGCAAGCTCGACGAGACCCACGGTGCCGAGCGCGCGGATGACCTGCTCGCGCCCTTGCCCCTCAAGCCCGCGCCAGGCGCCGAGCTCACGCCACAGCCCCATGGCCACGCAGTCGAACACCGAGATGGGAAAGCTGCGGTCGATGTCGATGACTTGCGGCAGATAGGCGATGTCGCGCTTGGTCAGCCCGTCGAGGTCGAGCCGGCCGCTTAAGGGTTTCAGCTCACCGACAATGGCTTTCAACAATGTCGACTTGCCGGCGCCGTTCGGCCCCACCACCGCCAGCAGCTCGCCGCGCGCCACCTCACCCGTAATGTGATGCACGGCCGGGTGCCGGTCATAGCCGAGCGTGAGATTGTGAAAGCCGAGGGCGGGCGCGGTCGTCTTCATGCGAGCGCCCACAACACGGCAAGCCACAACACGCCGAGCGCCACCGCCACGATGCCGAGCCGCGCGGCCACCGAGGCGCGCAGCAGCGAGAACCCGGTCGCGGTCGTAACGTGACTGTGCCGCTCCATCGCTTCAAGCGATCCCATGGCGCTTGATCCTCTTGGGGTTACGCGGCTTCGCGGCAATCGCCGCAAAGGCCGGCGATCTCGAGCGTCACTTGCTCGGGCGTGATCTCATCGGGGGCGAGGCCCAGCAGGTCCGCCTGGTCGTCATCGGAGAGCGAAATCTCGACCACCTTGTCGCAAGCGCGGCAGATGGCGAAGGCGAGCTTGCCGTCGCAGGCCCCATGATCGCAGGCCACGAAGGCCGAGCGCGACTGGAGCCGATGCACCATGCCCTTGCGCATCAGATCGTTGAGCGCCCGGTAGACGGTCGGCGGATGCGAGATGCCCGACTTCCGCACCCGATCCAAAATGGCGTAGGCGCTCATGGGCTCCTTGGCCTTGCGCAGGCAGGTGAGGATCTCACTTTGATTGCGCGAGAGCTTCGGTGCGTGGTCGTGGTGATGGGCCGCGTTCATGGGAGATGATATAACATAACACATGCGTGGCCCGTCAAGACCAATGTGCCCGCCCCCGACATCCATGCGCCGTGGGACGCGCCCGGGCTTGTCCTAAAACGATCGGACCACGCCGCCGCCCGCACGCTCGAGGCTTTGGCGCAATCCCCCGATAACTGACGCAAATCAGACGGGGATGCGTCCATGCACCTCCTGTTCGTTCCGGCCAATCCCCGCTAGTCTCCCCTCAACGTGATGAGTCGCCTCGCAAGGCGGCCAAGACTGGGCAGGTGGGAAACGAACGATGTCCGAACTCGACCCGCTACTTCTCTCGCGCATCCAGTTCGCCTTCACGATCTCCTTCCACATTATTTTTCCCTCTTTCACCATCGGCCTCGCCGCGTGGCTCGTTGTGCTCGAGGGGCTGTGGCTCAAGACCGGCAAGCAGATCTACGCGGATATCTCGCGCCACTGGATCAAGATCTTCGCCGTATCCTTCGGCATGGGCGTCGTCTCCGGCGTGGTCATGTCCTACGAGTTCGGCACCAATTGGAGCGAGCTGTCGCGGCGCGGCGGCAATGTCATCGGTCCGCTCCTGTCCTATGAGGTGCTGACCGCGTTCTTCCTCGAGGCCGGTTTCCTCGGCATCATGCTGTTCGGCCGCGAGCGCGTGCCGAAATGGGTGCACTTCTTCGCCACCTGCATGGTGGCGCTCGGCACGGCCATCTCCGCCTTCTGGATTCTGTCCGCCAATAGCTGGATGCAGACGCCCCAGGGCTTCACCGTCGACGACCAAGGCGTGCTGCATGTCGCCGATTGGTGGCAGGTGATTTTCAACCCGTCCTTCCCCTACCGCTTCACCCACATGGTCGCGGCCGCCTACCTCACCACGGCCTTCGTCGTCGGCGGCATCGGCGCCTGGTACATCTTGCGCGACAGAAGCGCCGCGGCCGGCCGCATCATGCTCGGCATGGCGCTGAGCCTCATCGTTTGGCTCGCGCCGCTCCAACTCGTGATCGGCGATCTTCATGGCTTGAATGCGCGCGAGCACCAGCCGGCCAAGATCGCCGCGGTCGAGGCCCATTGGGAAACGCGCCGCGACGCGCCGCTCGTGCTGTTCGCCTGGCCTAACACCAAGACCGAGAGCAACGACTACGAACTCGCGATCCCAAAGCTCGGCAGCCTCATCCTCACCCATGAATGGGACGGCGAGGTGCGAGGCTTGAAGTCGTTCCCGCCCGAAGACCGGCCGAACCCCGTCATCCCGTTCTTCTCCTTCCGTGTCATGGTCGGCATCGGCTTTATCATGATCGCGCTGGGCTTGACCGGCGCGGTGCTGTGGCTAATGGGCCGGCTCTACACCACGCGCTGGTACTTGCACGCCATGACGTTCGCCGCGCCGCTCGGCTTCATCGCCGTGCTCGCCGGCTGGTTCGTGGCGGAGGTCGGCCGCCAGCCTTGGACCGTTTACGGCGTGTTGCGTACCGCCGATGCCGTGTCGCCCATCCCGGGCGGAAGCGTCGCCGCCTCAATCGCCCTGTTCGTCATCGTCTACGGCATCGTGTTCGGCGCCGGCATCTACTACATGGCCAAACTCGTGGCCCACGGCCCCGACCAGGTGCCACCGGCGCCCGGCAAGGACGAGGCGGATCTTTCGCACAGACCCCTGGCAGCATCCGGAAATCCATGAGGGCCGAACGATGACAGCCACAGCCGTCGACATGAGCCAGGTGCTTCCCATCCTGCTGCCGCTCGTCTGGGCCGGGATTCTGGCGCTCGGCGTGTTCCTCTACGTGCTGCTCGGCGGCTACGATTTGGGCCTGGGCGTGCTGTTTCCGCTGGCGCCGTCCCACGGCGACCGCGATGCCATGATGGCCTCGGTCGCGCCGTTCTGGGATGGCAACGAGACCTGGCTCGTGCTCGGCGGCGGCGGCCTGCTCGCGGCGTTTCCGCTGGCCTATTCGGTCATGCTGCCGGCGCTGTACATCCCCATCATCCTCATGCTGCTGGGGCTGATCCTGCGCGGCGTTGCTTTCGAGTTTCGCTTCAAGTCGAGCCGCTTCCGCTGGGCCTGGGACCTCGCCTTCGCCGGCGGCTCGATCCTCGCCGCCTTGATGCAAGGCGGCGCCATCGGCGCTTTCGTGCAAGGTTTCGAGGTCAGCAACAACCAGTTCTCCGGCGGCGCCTTCGATTGGCTGACGCCGTTCTCCGTCGTTACCGCCGTCGCCGTGCTTTCGGGCTATGTGTTGTTATCCGCGGGCTGGCTCATCATGAAAGCGGACGAGGCCTTGCGCGACTGGGCCTATGGCGTGGCGCGCTACGCGCTGATCGCGGTGGCGGCATTCATCGTCGTGTTCAGTGTGTGGACCCCGCTGCTGCATGCCGATATCGCCGCGCGCTGGTTTTCGCCCGGCAACATCATCATGTTTTGCCCGGTGCCGCTTCTCACCGCCGCCGCCGTCTTCGGCCTGTGGCGGGGCATCGCCAACCGCCAGCGCTACGCGCCCTTCCTGTGGGGCACAGCGATCTTCCTGCTTTGCTATATCGGGCTCGCAGTGAGCCTGTTCCCGTTCATCATCCCGCCGGACATCACTATCTGGCAGGCCGCCGCCGCGCCCAAGTCGCAGCTCTTCATGCTGTACGGCGCGGTCCCGCTGCTGCCCATCATCCTGGGCTACACGGCCTACTCTTATTATGTGCTGTGGGAAGCGCCCTCGAGCGACACCTATCATTAGGCGTCGTCATTCCGGCTAAAGCTGGAATCCGACTTTTATCCTAACCACTTCCAAATGCCCGGACTCGATCAGGGCATCAACGCCATTCCCCCTCCCAAAAGCGTGCTATGATATTTCTTTGTTGGGGGGTGCCCATGCGCGTGGCGTTTTTGGTTGCCGCTCTGTTGCTTTCGGTTTTGCTTGCGCGTCCGGCTTGGTCCGCAGCCTCCGACGCGCCTGCCACGGTCGGACCATTCGTGACCTTCTGCCAAACCAACTTCGCGGATTGCCGTGCCAAGATCACTGAGATTCAGCTAATAGCGCTGACACGGGACCTGCAGAATGGGACACGCCTGTCTTGTTCGGTCCCGCGCGGCATTGATCCCGAGGCAGGCGCGCACGCTGTCGTCGATTGGCTCGGGCAGCATAGCGAAAGCGCGGGACTCGCGACGGCCGATGGCGTGACTGCCGCGATCAGGGCGCTGTGGAATTGCCAGGAGGTCGCCACCGGGGTCACGTCGGGCGGCGTGCCCGACAAGACCGATCGCTTTGTCGCCTTCTGCAAGGAAGCCAGGAATTACGTCAGGTGTGCGAACAAGGCAGTTGAAGTCAGTTCGGCCGCCCTCCTCCAAGAACTCGTATATGGCAACAGTAAGCACTGCCATTCTCCCCCTGGCACCACGACTGAGGCGACCTACGCCAAGGTCATCGCTTGGCTTGAGTTACATCCTGAAACCTACGCTTCTAAGACCGAGGACGGCATCGCTGCCGCCATTGATGCGACCTTTCCGTGCAAGTGACCGCGCCTGACGCCTCTCACTACGTCCCCGCCAGGTTCTTCCGCTCGAGCCGCTGCTTGAGCTTCATGATCCTGCCATAGGCGGCGGTGATGCGGCTGCGCGAGAGGCGCCCGTCGCACACCGCCTTCACCAGCGCGCGATGAATCCGCACGCCGAGCTGCGGCTGCTCGGTTTGCACATTGGAAAAGACGACGATATCGGTGCCGGCCCGGACGGCCTTCACCGCCAGCTCCTCCGGCGTGAAGTCGTTGCGCACCGCGCCCATCTCCATGTCGTCGCTCATGATGACACCATGGAAATCGAGCCAGCTCGGATTGCGCAGCGCGCGCGGCGCCTTGGCCGACAGCGACGCGGGCAGCTTCTCCATGTCGCTGAAGCGCGGATGATAGAGATGCCCGACCATCACCGCATCGAGCAGCCCATCTTGGGCGAGCCGCCGATACGGCTCAAGCTCCACCTCGCGCCAACTGGTCGACACGTCCGCCAGCCTCTTGTGGCTATCTGCGGTACTCGACCCGTGCCCGGGGAAATGCTTGGCCACGGTGACGATGTTCGCCGCGCGATGCGCCTTGATGAAGGCGGCGGCCAGCGAGGTGACGACATCGGGGTCCGCGCTGAAGCTTCGCCCGCGCGCGCCGATCACCGGATTGCGCGGATTGATGTTGAGGTCGACCACGGGACCGAGATTCATGTTGAAGCCGACATCGGCCAGCTCCGCCGCCATCTCGCCATAGAGCCGCTCCGCCGCATCCGGCGCCGCGAAACTCGGATTGCGTGCAACCTTTGCGGCCGATGGAACCCATTTGAAGCCGTTCCACGGATTCAACCGCTGCACCTTGCCGCCTTCTTGATCGACGGCGATGAAGGGCCGCGGGTTGGACTTCGCGTTGCGCAGGAAGGCAATGAGAGTCTTGACCTGCTTGCGCCGGCGGATGTTCTCCGGAAACAGCACGACGCCGCCGATCGTGCCCTTGTTCAGCTGCGCGCGAACGGCTTTCACCCCTTCGTCGTTCTCGTCATGGCCGGGAAACCCGACCAGAATCATCTGCCCGACCATGGCATCGAGGCGCTCGGTCCCGCAGCCGTTCGGAATGGGCGCGGCGCGGGGCGCTGTCCCCGCGAGGCACAAGGCCCCCGCCAGGGCAAGGAAGGCCGCCGCCAGGGCAAGGAAAGCCGTGCGCGCAAATGTGGAAAGAAAACGGTGAGACATGGCAGGCCGGGTTTAGGGACGAAATTTGCCGCGATTGTGAATAGACTTGGGCACGGGTGAAGCGTGAAAGGTCGGGGGATGCCCCATGCATAGTACCATCTTCAGGTCCCTGTCGGCCGCTTGCGTCTCCGGCCTGCTCCTAGCAGGCCCGGCATTTGCCGAACCCGAAATGGCGGAGGAGCCGGTCGAGGAGGAGGACGCGGACGCCAAGCTCGTCCAGAGCCTGCTCGGCCAGACTTACAGCGGCGAACTTCCCATCGAGGGCTGGACCGATTTCGGCGGCGGCCTCGTCTCGCCCCCCATCTATGCGCACCTGTATAAACGCGAGGACGGCACCTCCCTGGTGCTCACAACCAGGCTGTCGTCCAAGAAGCACGTGGTGACCGACGCGCTGATGATCTCCAAGCCGTGGAAAGGCTACGAGATCTCCATCGCCTGCACGCAAGGCGATGACTTCACCCTGCGCGTCATCGGGGACGCGCGCGGGCCGGAGGGCAACGAGTGGTGGAGCGAGGTGCGCCGCGCTTGGGCGATCGAGATCGTGCCCAAACCCGATCCAGAGGCAGAGGCGGAGACCGAGGCGGAGACGGAAACTCAGACGGAGCCCAAGCCCGAGCCGCAGCCCGGCAAGATCACCAAAGCCAACACCAGCGGCGTCAAATGCACCAACCCGAACTGGTAAAAGACTAACAAGAACGAAGGGCGGGGAGGCCTTTGGGATGGCACAGCTGATTTTCGTCGGGACTGTCCTCGCAGCGCTGGGCACGGCGCTGCTCGCCGGCAATTTCTTCGCCTTCTCCACCTTTTTGATGAAGGCCCTGCGCGGGCTTTCGGCGGAGCGCGGCATCGTCGCCATGCAAGCCATCATCGCCGCCATCAAGAAGCCGGGCTTCCTCGTCGTGTTCTTCGGCACGGCTGTGCTCTGTGCCGTACTCGCAGGCAGCGCGCTGCTGCATTGGGGCGCGCCGGGTTCCTGCTATCTGCTGGCCGGCGCGCTGCTCTTCCTCCTAGGCGCCTTCCCGGTGACCATGCTGCGCAACGTGCCGCTCAACACGCAGCTCACGGCGGTCGCGCCGGACACGAAGCAAGGCCGCGATTTGTGGAAACGCTTCCAGGCGTCATGGGGGATGTGGAACCATATCCGCACGGTCACCGCGCTTCTGGCTTGCGCGAGTTTGATCCTGGCGCTGGCCGAGATGGGCAACCCGTTCGCCTAGTGCAAGCCTGCTACGTCAGGGACAGACCGCGCTGCGGCGCGCCGCCTGGTCCTTGATGTAATGCGGCTTGGCCAAGAACGATCGGGACAGATTGTCGATCATGGTCCAGCCGTCGAAGGCGCCGTCGTCGTCATAGTCCACGCGAACCAGTACGCCGTTATGCTCGCCGATACGCGCCGTATTGGCGTAGCAGATTTGCGCCACAACCCCCCGCGTCAGCCTCGGCTCGCAACGCTTATACGGCCTGCCGCAATGCTCGGTGCTGGCGAGCGGTCCCGGCGGCAACGCGCCCGTGGCCCGGATCAGCGCATGGCCGTTGCAGGCAAACCGCCGCTGATTGTAGATCGCCTCGGTGCGCGCCTTGGGCACCGCGTATGGTCCGGCACGCGTCCAGAAGCCGATCGACTGGCCGGCGAAGGCCGCGTTCTGAATGTCGGTATCGAGCGGCAGACCGCCCCGGCATTTGCTGCCCGCTTTGCGCGCGAACCATGTGGTGTCCGTCCAGTTCTGGAAGAGGTGCCACTGGCCCGAATTATGGAATTGCGTCGACCCGGCAAAAGACCGCGACGCGGAGAGCCAGGTGAAGTGGATCAGCCTTTGCCGCTGAAGCAGCATGAGTGCATCCCCACTGCCGTAAGCGCCCACGAGATAACCGGCGCCGCGCAGATTGCGGTTCACCACGGTGAAGTACTCGATCATCTTTTTCGCTGTGGCGGCGTCGTTACGATCAAAATTGAAGTCGACCCCGAAATAGATCGCGCTGTTGGCGGGCTGGCCGAGCGCCCGGGCTTGCGCCACCGCGGCCCGCGAATCGAGCTCCGCTTCGGTCTTGGTGGAATGCGGCGGGCTGGCGGCCTTCGCGCACTTGGCGTCCTTGAGGGTGAACAGTCTGCCACGGCTGTCGAAGCTCTTGCCCTCGAACTTGTATTTGCTGCTGGAGAGATATTGGTAGATCGACAGCACCGCGAAGCCGTGATCGAGGATCGCGTCGATCTCGCTGCCCGGTTGCCCGGCGCGGCCGTTGTCGATGAGCCGTTTGCCCCGCCATTGCGCGCAGCGCCCGAGATAGCGGCCGATCACCTTGACGCCCGCCGCGCGCAGCTGCGGCAGATGCGGCGTCACGTTGTGGGATGTGTCGATGATGGCGATGCGGCCAAGATCTTCTCTCGCCGCGGCGCCGAACGGCGTCAGCAGACTTAGCATCACCAGCAGGGCAGGCCCATAACGAGGCAAGAGAGCGATCCTCCTTGGAAACGAATCTGCCTCGAACGGTTGGTCGAATCGTGGCGAGCGTCAAGCACTGGCAGGCGCCTAGTCCCAGCCGGGCTTCTTGTCTTCGTCGCCAAGTGCCGTCATGCGCGCCTCGAACTTGGCCAGGAACTCGTTGTAGCTATCGGTGCCGTAAAGTGGCACCCCCACATTGACCGTGCAGTTGAACGGCACCAAGAGGGACGAGCCTTTGGGCAGCGCCTTGCCGAGCCCGTGCATATAGATGGGGACGACCGGCACCTCGGGCCGCGCGCAGGCGAGATGCCCGATGCCCTTCTTCAGCGGCCCGAGTGTTTCGGGATCGCCGCGCGAGCCTTCCGGAAACAGCACCAGGATCTCGCCACGGTCGAGCGCTTCCTCGCACAGCAGCAGAGGATTGCCGCCCTTTTTGGCGCTGCCGCGCTCCACCGGGATGATGCCGATGATGTTGGTGACGAACCAGCCCTTGGCCTTGCTGGTGAAGAAATAATCCACCGCCGCCACGGGCCGCAGCTTCGGCAGGAGCTTGAGCGGCATCAGCGACATCACGGCAAGCGCATCGAGATTGGAGTTGTGGTTGGCGGCGAGCACCGCGGGGCCGTTCTTCGGCAGCCGCGCGCGGTTCCGTACCGTGAGGCCGAGCGCCAGCAGGATCACCGCGCGCACCGCCACGGCGAAGAACAGAAACCGCAACAGCCTGATCAACGGGTTCCGGCTCACGGCGCCCTCATGGCGTGAAGAAATAGCGGAAGAAGTGGAAGAAGGCGGGCGCCGCGTAGGTGAGGCTGTCGACCCGGTCGAGGATGCCGCCATGGCCGGGGATTAGACCGCCGGTGTCTTTCACCCCGAGATCGCGCTTCACCGCCGAGAGCGTGATATCGCCGAGGAAGCCCGCGACCCCGAGCACAGCGCCGGCCAGCGCCGACCAGTGCCAGTCCATCGGCGTGAGATAAGGCCCGAGCAGCGCGGCGAGCGCGACGGTGGTCAGCACCCCGCCGATCAGACCTTCCCAGGTTTTCTTCGGACTGACATCGGGCGTCACCTTGTGCCGGCCGAGCAGCTTGCCCCAGGTGTACTGCGCCACGTCGTTGAACTGCGTCAGCACCACGAGGAAAAACAGGAGCCCGACGCCGCCGGCGACCGGGTTATGCACCTCGCCAGAGACGAGCAGCATCGCCATGTGACTTAAGCAGAACACTGTCAGCATCAGCCCCCAGGAGAGCGTGCCCACCGCGCGCAGGAAGCCTTTGGTGTCACCGCGCAAGGCCATGAGCGCCGGGAAGAACAGGAACAGCCAGACCGGCACGAACACCAGGAACATGCCGTACCAGTCGATCGCCGCCCAATAATATTGGATGGGTATGGCGAGATAGGCGAACAGCAACAGCCCGCGGTCGATGCGCCGCGTCGGGATCAGCGACAGATATTCCTTCAACGCCAGATACGAGATGAAGGCGAGGAAGACGATCGCCACCGTCTGGTTCAGGAGAATCGCGAAGCTGAAGGCGCCGATCATCCACCACCACGACGTTGTCCGGCTGACCAATTCGTCGTAATGGCCGGGACGCCGCCAGCGCAGGCCGAACACAAGGGCCGTGGCGGCGATCAGCAAGGCCCACACGCCCGCCGTGGCGGTGACCACAGGCTCCGGAAGGCCGAACAGCGTGCTCATGGCGCCTCGGCGACGATGCGGCACGCGCGGTTCCACACGGTGAACACCGAGAGCACTAGCAAAAGCGCGAGGTAAAGGTTGGAGAGCGGATCCGGCAGGACACCGACGCCGAGCAACACCGCGAGCAGGCCGAAGGCCAACGCGCGGTCGCTCTTGCCGAACGGCCCGTCATAGCAGCGCGGCGCCTTGATCAGCGGCCCGAGCGCGCCCGCCATCTCGCCAATGATCCCGGTGACGACCACCAGCACCACGAGCTCCGCGCCGACACCGGGAATGAGCGCGAAGGGCAGATAGAGCGCGGCGTCGGAGATCACGTCGGAGAGCTCGTTGAGCACCGCGCCCCGCGGCGTGGCCATGCCGTGCTCCTTGGCCATGAGCCCGTCGATGGCGTTCAGCGCCATGCGCACGAACAGCGTCACCGGCAGAAGCAGCAAAGGCAAAATTTCGCCCGGGGCAAGCGCCAGCCACGCGCCTTGCGCGATGCTGAGCAGAAGCGCGGCAGCCGTGACCGCGTTCGCCGTGACGCCGGCGCGCGCCAACCACGCCGCGATGGGCCGCAGCAGGGCCTGAAACTTCGGCTTGAGATCGTAGATGGTAGCCAAGCGGTCCCGCGTCCCGTCGCGAAAATTGCCTCAGCGCATCAAATTGACGCCGAAGAATATCAGGGCGGCGAGCCCCGCGGCAGAGGGTACGGTGACGGCCCAGGCCGCCACGATCCCCATGAAGTGCGAGCGGCGCACCAGCTTGCGGCGGAGAAGCTCGTCCTGGGTGGCGGCAAAAGCCGGCCGCGGCGGCTTATAGCGCTTATGGGTGCGGATGTAGTGCCGCCTGCGCCGGCTATGTGTCGTGTAGTACTCGCGGTAGAACCCGACGCCGAACACCGCGCCGACCACGATATGCGTGGTCGAGACGGGCAGGCCGAGCTGCGAGGCGACGAGCACCGTGAACGCCGCGGACAGCGCCACGCAGAAGGCCCGCATCGGGTTCATCTTGGTAATCTGCTCGCCGACGATCCGCACGATGCGCGGGCCGAACAGAAACAGGCCGAGGCTGATACCGACGGCGCCGATCAGCATTACCCAGAACGGCACGCCGACCTCGCTCAGCATCGTACCCGACTCCGCGCTGTTCAAGATCGCCGCCAGAGGCCCGACCGCGTTGGCCACGTCGTTCGACCCGTGAGCGAACGACAGCAAGGCGGCGGAACAAATCAGCGGGAGATGAAACAGCCGCCGCAAAGCCTGGTTGCGGTTCTCCATGCCTAGGGACTGCATACGCACCCACGGCTTCGCGGCGGCATAAGCGAGCCCGAAGACGAGGATGGAGATGGTCACGACGGCCGGGACTCCGGGCGTCCACACATGGCTGAGGCCCTTGAGAACGAGGTAGGCCGCGAAGACCGCCGCCATGATCGCGACCAGCACGGGCACCCAGCGGCGCGCAGCGGCGATCTTGTCCTCCTGGTAGATGAGATTGACCTTGATGAAGGCGAGGAAGCCGGCGGCGATGACACCGCCGATCAAGGGCGAGGTCAGCCAGGTCACAAAGATCGAGCCGACGATGAACCAGTCGACGACGTCGATACCGACGGCCGCGACTCCGGCGCCGAGCACGCCGCCTACGATGGCGTGAGTCGTGGAAACGGGCGCGCCGAGAAACGTCGCAAGGTGCACCCACAGTGCCGAAGCAAGCAGCGCCGACATCATCACCCAGACGAACACGTCGCTGCTCGGCACGAGCGCGGGGTCGATGATGCCCTTGGAGATGGTCTGGACCACGTCGCCGCCCGCAATCAGCGCGCCGGCGCACTCGAACACGGCCGCGATCACCAGCGCGCCTGTCATGGTCAGCGCGCGCGAACCGACCGCCGGGCCCACATTGTTGGCCACGTCGTTGGCGCCGATGGTGAGCGCCATGTAGCCGCCGATCACCGCGGCCACGATCATCAGGACGGCGTTCTGGCTCGCCCCGATCTGGCTGCTGGCCAAGATGCCGGCGGTAGCGAGAAACAGTACGGCGATGCCGAGCGCGAGCCGGTTGCGGGAGACCACCCGGGTCGCCTCTTCCAGCCGCTCGATCTTGCGGAGATCCTTGTCGAGGGACGTCTTCCGGACCTTGTCCGTGCGCACGCCAGGTGCGCTTTCGTCCCGCAGCGTCATGCGCTTGGTTTCCCCTCAAGGTCCGTTACAGCACGGTCATACGGGGTCTTGGGGGGAGCCACAACCGCACCCGGCCGTTTTCACCAGCCTTGTGTGAAAACCAAACTGGGCCTCGTGCGGGGAGCGCCTAAGCGGCCTTCTGCCGGAAAAAATCGCTCAAAAGTGCCGAAAGCTCATCGTCAGCCACCAGCGAGGCCGCCTCTTCCGGCGGGGCCCACAGGCTCTTCCGCGACGCCTTCTCGGGCCAGTCGAGCTGCTGGCAGCGCACCCGGAGCACGTAGACGTCGACGCGGCACCGGGCCCAGGAAAACAGATGGAAGCGCTTGGTGTACTCGAAAGAGCCAAGCCGCTCGGGCTCGATATCGCCCTCGACGCCGGCCTCTTCGGCCGCTTCCTGCGCGGCCAATTCGGCATCCGTCATCTCGGGCTTGGGCCAGCCCCTGGGGATCGTCCAGCGCCCGCGCCCGCGCGTGGTGATCAACAGGACCAATGGCCCGCCGGCCGTCTCCACGATCGGTAATGCTGCGACTTGTTTCAGGGGTGGTTTCATCTTGCCGGTGATTTGCGCTCTGACTCCGACAAATTCGTGGCGAGGAAGTCTTGGAAGGCGCTCCATGATAGATCGTCCGCGCGCTTCTGGTAGCGCGCGCTATCGAAGTTGGTGAAGGCGTGCGGCGCGCCGGAATACACCTGGATCTCGTAGGGCACTTCCGACTCTTCCAGCTCCCGCGACAGCGCCGCCACGTCGTCCATTGTGATCGAGCTGTCTGCACCGCCATGCATGATGAGCAGCGGCGGCGTATCGCTCGCGTAGTTCTGGCCTTTCGGCGTCGTGAGCCCGCCATGGAAGGTGGCGTATCCCGCGACGTTCTCCGCCTTGCCCGACCGCGCCAGCTCGAGCACCGCGGCGCCGCCGAAGCAATAGCCCATCACCACCGCTCCCTGGTCGCCTTCTTTACGCGCTTCCGCCAGCCCGCCGAGGATCAGCGCCTGCATCCGCGCCCGATCCTCATAGAGCTTTCCGGTCTCCGCCTTCTTGGCCCCGGTCGCGGCCGGCCGGTTGCCCTTGCCGTAAAGATCGAGCGCGAAGGCGTCGTAGCCCATCGCGGCCACCATGTCGGCGCGCGTCTCCTCGTACTCTGTCAGCCCATCCCAATCGTGGATGATCAATACCAGCCCCTTGGAGTCGCCATCGGCATTGGCGCGATAGCCTTCGAAGCTCTCACCGCCAATTTCGTATGTCACGGCTTCGCCGGCTTGGGCCGCAAGCGGCGCGAGAAACACGGCAAGCGCGACACCCATCAAACGCATACTGGATGTCAGACAGATGACCATGCCCTATCCTTCCGCTTTGGTTTTCGTTCGCGCCAACAACTCTTCCACCTTCGGCATCATGGTCTCGACGATCACGGCGACGCCCTTGCCGTTGGGGTGGATACCGTCTTTCAGCATCAGTTCGTCATGGAGTGCGGCGCCCTCCAGGAAGAACGGATGGAGGATCACGCCATATTGCTTGGCGAGATCGGGATAGATCGCACCGAACGACTCTACATACGCCTTCCCCATGTTCCGCGGCGCCTCCATGCCGGCGAGCAGCACGGGGAGCCCCTTCGCCTGAATCCTTTCGATGATCTCGGCAAGCGCCATCTGGGTCCCGGCGGGCGGCAGGCCTTGAAGTGCGTCGTTCGCGCCAAGCTCCACGATCACCGCGTTGGCGTCATCGGGGATCGCCCAGTCCAGCCGCTGCAAGCCGGCGGACGCCGTATCCCCGGACACGCCGGCATTGATGACGCGCACAGTCTGTCCCCGTGCGGCAAGCGCCGCTTGGAGCTGCGCCGGGAAGCTTTGGTCCTGCGGCAGGCCATAGCCCGCCGTGAGACTATCGCCGAGAGCGACGATAACGGTCTCGCCCGGCTCGGCGCGCAGCGCGTGGCACGACAGCGCGAGAATCACGGCTGCGGCGAGAAGGCTCAGGCGGGGAGTGCAAAGTTTCATCTTTTCGACCTGTTTGACCTTCTTTAATGCGGCTACCCTGCCGACGCTATTCGAATGGTGACCCCTCATCCATGGATCAGACCTTGAAACAACGCCCCGCGATAGAACTTGATCGCGTGCATGTCACGCTGCCCTCGCGCGCGGGCGCCGTCGCCATTCTGCGCGGTATCGATTTAGCCGTGCCTTCGGGCGAAGCTGTGGCGGTCGTGGGTCCCAGCGGCTCGGGCAAGTCGACCCTGCTCATGGTCATCGCCGGGCTGGAGCGTGCCACGGCAGGGAAAATCACGGTGGTCGGCACCGATCTCGCCACGCTCGACGAAGATGGGCTGGCGCGGCTGCGTGCCGCCAATATCGGCATCGTGTTTCAGTCCTTCCATCTCGTGCCCACGATGACGGCCATCGAGAACGTGGCCCTGCCGATGGAGTTCTTAGGCAAGAACGACGCTTTTCAGGTCGCGCGCGACGCACTTGCCGAAGTCGGGCTCACCCATCGCGAATCGCATTTCCCCGGACAGCTCTCCGGCGGCGAGCAGCAGCGCGTCGCCATCGCCCGCGCGCTCGCCACCAAGCCGACGCTGATCTTGGCGGATGAGCCAACCGGCAATCTGGACCTCGCCACCGGCGCGTCGGTGATGGACCTCCTGTTCGCGCTCAAGGAGAAGACCGGCGCCACGCTGCTTCTCATCACCCACGACAGCGAGCTCGCCAAGCGCTGTGACCGCACCGTGAGCCTTGCCGACGGGTGCATCGTGAAGGCCGGCGCCAAACGCCGCGTGCGCGCCACGTGACCGCTGCCGCGACAGCCGCAGCAGCCCCGGTTCAATCCGCGCGCTTTCCGCTGGCGCTGCGCATCGCCTTGCGCGAGTTGCGCGCCGGCGCCGGCGGGCTCGTGGTCTTTGTGCTGTGCATCGCGCTCGGCGTCGCCGCCGTGGCCGCCATCGGCTCGCTAGCCGCCGCCTTCGACAAGGCACTCGCCAATCAAGGCCGCTTGCTCATCGGCGGCGACCTCTCCTTCGAGGTCATCCACCGCCAAGCCGGCCCTGAGGAACTGGCCGCGCTGAAGGAACTCGGCCAAGTCAGCGAGTCCACAAGCTTCCGCGCCATGGCCCGCGCGCAAGACGGCAAGAGCGCGCTCGTCGAAGTCAAGGCGGTCGATGACCCTTACCCGCTCTATGGCGAGGTCGCGGTGCTTGAACCGAAAGATGCCGGCGCCGCGTGGCGAAAGCCCGACGTCGTGCTGGCCCAGCCCATCCTGCGCGACCGTCTCGGCGTTAAGATCGGCGACACGCTCAAGATTGGCGAGGCCACGGTCACCCTCGGCGGCACGCTCGGCGAGCAGCCCGACCGCCTCGCCGACCGGCTGTCCTATGGCCCGAAACTGCTGATGTCCCGCGACACGCTCGAAAAGACGGGTCTGGTGCAACCCGGCAGCCTGATCCGCTGGACCTATCGCGTGAAGATGCCGGAGGATATCGGCGTCGACCGCAAGCAGCTCACCGCCGCGCGCAAGGACATGGAGAAAAAATTCCCGCAAAGCGGATTCTCCATTCGCGATTGGACCGACCCGGCCCCGTCGCTGCGGCGTGACGCGGAGCGCTTTACCCAGTTCATCAACTTCGTCGGGCTTACGGCGCTGCTGCTTGGCGGCATCGGCGTCGGTAACGCCATCCAGAGCTATATGGCGAAGAAGCGCGACGTTATCGCCACCTTCAAATGCCTTGGTGCCACGAGCCGGCTCGTGCTCGACATCTACCTGATCCAAGCCTTCCTGCTGGCTCTGATCGGCATTGTCATCGGGCTTGTGCTCGGCGCCTTCGCGCCGCTCGCGATCGCCACGTTCTATAAGGACGCCCTGCCTATCGCGCTCGCGGTCGAGCCGCATCCCGTGCCGCTCATCGTTGCAGCCCTCGCCGGCCTCCTCACCATGGTGCTGTTCGTGCTGTGGCCGTTGGGAAAGGCAAGCCGCATTTCGCCCGCGGTACTGATGCGCGCCCATCTCACCGAAGAGGGGGAACGCTCCGCGCTTCCGTTTGCCATTGGTTCGGCGGCAGCGGGGCTCGCGCTGTTCGTGCTCGCCGTCGCCGCGTCCGAAGAGCGCCTGGTCACGGCGGCGATCTCGGTCGGCATCCTGTTCGCCTTCGGGCTGCTGCTCGGCTTCGGGCTACTGGTGCAGCGGCTCGCCGCCCGCTTTCGCCGTACCAAGCCCCCTGCCTGGGGGCTGGCTCTTGCTAGTATCGGCGCGCCGGGCTCGCTCGCCCGCTCCATCGCCGTGTCGCTGGGCCTGGGGCTCGGCCTTCTCATCGCCGTGGCGCTGATCCACACTTCGCTTCTCACCGAGATCGAAAGCCATGTGGAGATCGACGCGCCCGCCTATTATTTCCTCGACGTGGAGCCCGGCGACCTCGCCACCTTCCAGGCCACGGCCAAGACCATCGAGCCCACCGCCAAGACCGATGAGGCGCCGATGCTGCGTGGCCGCATCGTCAAGCTGAACGGGGTGTCCGTCGACGAGGTGGAGGTGTCGCCCGATTCCCGCTGGGTGCTCGCCGGCGATCGCGGCCTGACCTACACCGACAGCGTGCCCGGCGCCTCGACCATCGAGGAAGGCGAATGGTGGCCGAAAGGCTATGACGGACCGCCGCTCGTATCCTTCGACGGCGAACTCGCCAAGGGTCTTGGGCTGAAGCTCGGCGATCAAGTCACGGTCAACATTCTCGGCCGCAACGTCGAGGCCAAGATCGCCAGCATGCGCAAGATCGACTGGGAGTCGCTCGCCATCAATTTCGTCATGGTGTTCTCGCCGAACACGCTGCAAGGCGCGCCCCATCGTCTCGTCACCACGCTTGAGTTGCCGAAGGGCACGAGCCCGGAGACGGAAGCCAGAATCATCCAATCGCTCGCGGAGCGCTTTCCGCTGGTCACCGCCATCAAGATCGGCGACATCGTCGATGCGGCCAAGGCGATGATGGCCAAGCTGATGACCGCGATCCAAGCGACCGCCGGCTTCACGCTGCTGATCGGCGCCGCGGTGCTTGCGGGCGCCGTGTCGGCGGGCCAGCAGCGGCGCAAATATCTCGCCGTGCTCTATAAGACGCTCGGCGCCACGCGAACCCGCATCATCTCGGCGGAGCTGCTCGAATTCGGGGTATTGGGCCTCGCCACCTCGCTGCTGGCGGTCTTCATCGCCACCATCACCGCGTGGGCGCTATGCACCTTCGCCTTCGATATCGACTTCGTGTTCGACGCGGGCGCCGCACTCCAGACCATCGGGCTGGCTTTGGCGCTGGTGCTCAGTGTCGGCGCCATAACCACCTGGCGGGTGCTGTCGGTGAAGGCCGCACCCTATCTCCGGGCGGAATAGGGCCAATTTCCGGGCTAAAGTCCCCGCCTATCAGACGGATAGGCATTTCCAATCAGCGCCGGACATAGTCTCTTCACCTTGCGCAGATAGGCTCAAACCACCATATTTCCTGACAAATAGGCTAACTGACCAACTCAACAAGGATTGTCTTACATGGCGGAACTCGACAGACGGTACGGGCAAGGCGCGGGCGTCGGGCGCGCGGAAGCGGGCGTTACCGACCAGGGCCTGCGCTCCTATATGCTCAGCGTCTACAACTACATGGCCTCCGGCGTCGCCGTCACCGGCGTCGTCGCCTATGCGGTTTATGCCATGGCTGTGGTGACCGGAACCGACGGCGCGATCACCGGCCTGACCCCGTTCGGCAACTTCGTCTTCAATAGCGCCTTCAAATGGGTGCTGTTCCTGGCGCCGCTGGGTCTGGTGTTCTTCATCTCGGCGCGCATCAACTCCATGAGCGTGAGCGCCGCCAAGATCTCATTCTGGGCGTTCTCGGCACTGATGGGCGCGTCGATTTCCTCGATCTTTATGGTCTATGCCGGCCAAAGCATCGCCCAGGTGTTCTTCATTACGGCGGCTGCGTTCGGCGCGCTGTCACTTTGGGGCTACACCACAAAGCGCGATATTTCCGCCTGGGGATCGTTCCTGTTCATGGGCCTGATCGGCATCATCATCGCCATGGTGGTGAACATCTTCCTTGCGAGCTCGGCGCTGCAATTCGCCATCTCGGTCATCGGCGTCCTGGTGTTCGCCGGGCTGACCGCCTACGACACTCAGCAGATCAAGGAAATGTATTCCGCCAACGACGACGGCACGGTCTCCGGCCGCAAAGCCGTGATGGGCGCGCTGCGTCTCTATCTCGACTTCATCAACATGTTCATGATGCTGCTCTCGCTGTTCGGCGGCCGCCGCTAGGCCGAAACAGCACGCGCGAACGACGAAGGCCCCGGCGACGCCGGGGCCTTTTTTATTTTCGGTTTAGCCTGCTTCCAAGCAGCGCACGGGGGAGAGGTTGAAAACCGGCCCGCCACCGCCCATTTGCCCCGAGTGATGGGCAATCCCTCCCCATCACAGGTTCCCCCCATAAGGAACCCGAAGAAGCCCCGAGCCCCCCGTCTCCGGGGCTTCTTCTTTGTCTGGAGCTAGGCTTCGACCAGGCGCAGGCCCTTGTCGAGCGTGCGCAAGACCCGCGCGAGATCGTGCCCACGCTTCAAAATGAGGCCCGTGGCCGCGATCACGCTATAGGCGCCCTGACGGCGCGCGAGCTTCGGGGTCTTCTCGATGCGGTAGAGCGGGATTTCCGAGGACCGCCGGAACACCGAGAACACGGCCTTCTCTCTCAGCGTATCGATGGCGTAGTCGCGCCACTCGCCGCTCGCGACCTTGCGGCCGTAGACATTGAGGATCTGGGTGAGTTCCTGGCGGTTGAACGAGATACTGCCACGCCGTGAGCCCTCGGATGGGCTCCAATCGCCGCCAGCCTTGCGGGCCAGCGGCAAGACTATGGGCTCGGTTTCGCTCAACGCGCGCCTCCTGTAACGGAAGCTTCATGATGACCGCCCGCCCGCGAAAATTCAAGCCGCACGGTGCATCACACAGCGTGTAACAATACGAAACATAAATCACAGTTCCGCCCAAGTTCAGTCAAGGGCACGCCCCAAAACCTCGTGAAGGTAACCCTTGTTGCCTCTCGGCCCGGTCCAACAAGAGAGGCTTCGGAATCTCAGCCCCCCAGCCCCCCGGGGTCTTCTCTCGGACCGGGCCACTCTCTTTGAAGAGGCCATGCAAAAGGGCCGGTGAAAGCCGGCCCTTTTGTATTTTTGGGGATAGTGGAAAGAACGGCGGACTATTTCCGCTCATAGGCGGCGGCACCCAAGATCGGGCCCAAGCCGCCGACCTGCAACATCGCCACCAGGCAGTCCCCGCCGATGGTTTGAAGCTCGTCGAGCGGCAGCCGGAGCGTCATCTGCTCGCCCTTCCACATGCCGATCGGGGTCAGTTCCCGCACCGGGTGCGAATAGGTGATCTTCTTCCCGCGATTCTCGCCCCGGCGAATAGCGACCGTCTCCTTGTCCTTGGCCACCGCGAGCCACACCGTTGCCTCGCGCATGTCGGACGTCTTGGGCGCGGCACCGATATCCAGAACGAGACTGTTGCCGTCCGCGTGCATGGTGATCCGCACCTTCACGTCTTGGAGGCGCCGCGTTGCCTGCCGCATCGCCATCTCGATCGCCGCCTCGTTGGCGCCGTTCACGTGGGCGATACCGTCCACCACCATTTGCGGCGTGTAGACCCGGCCATCGCCCCGGGCCAGCGCATAGTCGCGCTGCCGCCCGCTGTTCTCCGGGCTCGAAAGCGTGTCGCGCCAACCGAGATAATTCCAATAGTCCACCGAGAAGGACAGCGTGATCACGCCCGGCTTGTCCCGCCACGCGTTGAGCAGCGCGTCCGCGGGTGGGCAAGACGAACAGCCCTGGCTGGTGAAGAGCTCAAGCAGGACAGGCGTGCGCGACTTGGCCGTCGGCGGCTGTGCTTGGCCCGACGCTGACAGCGCGAACAAGACGAAGGCGCCGGCGCAGGCTGCGATGATGGTAATTGGCCTCATGCCCCTAGCATGCCGGAAGCGGCGCTGAATATCCGGCAAAAAGGCCTCGCGAAGAGTCACAACTCAGTGACCTTAAGCCGCCTCGCGAGCGAGCGAGCGGAGCACGTAGTGCAGGATTCCGCCATTCCGGAAGTAGTCGAGCTCATCGAATGTATCGATCCGGACTTTGAGCGGCACGGCCCGCGTCTCACCACCCGGATAGACGATATCGACCTCGACCGTCTGTCCCGGTTTGATGTCGCCAAAACCCTTCAGCGAAACCGTTTCACTTCCCGTGAGCCCGAGCGTTTCCCAAGACGTGCCTTCGGCGAACACGAGCGGTAGCACGCCCATGCCGATCAGGTTCGAGCGGTGAATGCGTTCGAAGCTTTGAGCGGCGACCGCGCGCACGCCGAGAAGCCGCGTGCCCTTGGCCGCCCAATCGCGCGAAGAGCCGGTGCCGTATTCCTTGCCGGCAAAAACCACCAGCGGCACACCGTCTTGCGCATAACGCATCGCCGCGTCGTAGATCGCCATGCGCTCCCCGGACGGGTAATGCACCGTCACGCCGCCTTCGACACCGGGCACCATCTGGTTCTTGATGCGCGTGTTGGCGAAGGTGCCGCGCATCATCACCTCGTGATTGCCGCGCCGCGAGCCATACGAATTAAAGTCGTGGACGGCGACGCCATGCTCGGAGAGATACCGGCCCGCCGGACTGTCCTGCTTGATCGCGCCCGCCGGCGAGATGTGGTCGGTGGTGATGGAGTCGCCAAACAGCCCGAGAATGCGTGCGCCGTCAACATCGGTGAGTGCCGTGGGCTCGACCGGCATGCCGGCGAAATAGGGCGGCTCCTGCACATAGGTCGACTTGGTGTCCCAGGCATAGGTGAGCCCGCCGGCGGCCTCAATCGCCTGCCATTCGGGATCGCCACGGAACACGTCGCCATAGCGCTCCTTGAACATCGATTTCTTCACGGCCTTGCGCACCAGCTTGGCCACCTCTTTCGTCGAGGGCCAGATGTCCTTGAGATAGACCGGCTTGCCGTCTTTGCCCGTGCCGAGCGGCTCGGTGACGAGATCGACCATGATCGAGCCGGCAAGGGCATAGGCCACCACGAGCGGCGGCGAGGCGAGATAGTTCGCCTTCACGTCGTGATTGACCCGGCCTTCGAAATTGCGATTGCCCGACAGCACCGAGGCGACGGCCAAGCCATGTTCGTGAATCGTGTGCGAGATCTCCTCCGGCAGCGGCCCTGAATTGCCGATGCAGGTGGTGCAGCCATAGCCGACGAGATTGAAGCCGAGCCTATCGAGATCGTCAGTCAGGTCGGCCTTTTCGAGATAGTCGGTGACCACTTGCGATCCCGGTGCGAGCGACGTCTTGACCCAAGGCTTGACGCTGAGGCCCTTCTTTACCGCGTTGCGCGCGAGCACACCGGCGCCGACCATCACATACGGGTTCGAGGTGTTGGTGCACGACGTAATGGCGGCGATGACAACGTCGCCATGGCCGAGATCGAAATTCTTGCCCGTGACGGGCACGCGCTTGTCGACTTCTGCGGCCTTGCCGTATTCCTTGTCGAGCACCTCGACGAAGGAGGACGCGGCGCGATCGAGCGGCACGCGGTCTTGCGGGCGCTTCGGCCCGGCGATCGACGGCACCACGTCGCCGAGATCGAGCGCCAGCGTGTCGGTGAATTCCGGGTCGGGCGTGGAGTCCTTGCGGTAGAGGCCTTGGGCTTTCGCGTAGGCCTCGACCAGCGCGATGCGCGAATCCTTCCGCGCGGTCGCCTCCAGATAAGCAAGCGTCTCCTTGTCGATGGGGAAGAAGCCGCAGGTCGCGCCGTATTCCGGCGCCATGTTGGCCATGGTCGCGCGGTCCTCGAGCGGCAGATGATCGAGGCCAATGCCAAAGAATTCGACGAACTTGCCGACCACGCCCTTGCGCCGCAGCATCTCGGTGACGGTGAGCACGAGATCGGTGGCGGTGACGCCTTCGCGCAATTCGCCGGTGAGCCGAAAGCCGATGACCTCGGGGATCAGCATGGAGATCGGCTGGCCGAGCATGGCCGCTTCCGCCTCGATGCCGCCCACGCCCCAGCCGAGCACGGAGAGACCGTTGACCATGGTGGTGTGGCTGTCGGTGCCGACCAGCGTGTCGGGGAAGGCGAACGTCACGTCGCCCTCTTCCTTGGTCCAAACGGTCTGCGCCAGATATTCGAGATTGACCTGGTGGCAGATGCCGGTGCCGGGCGGCACCACACGGAAATTGTCGAACGCGCCCGCGCCCCAGCGCAGGAAGGCATAGCGCTCGCCGTTCCGCTCATATTCCTTGTCGACGTTGAACTGGAACGCCGCGCCGGAGCCGAACGCATCGACCATCACCGAATGATCGATGACGAGATCGACGGGCGCCAGCGGATTGATTTTGTGCGGGTCGCCACCGAGCGTGGTCACGGCGTCGCGCATGGCCGCAAGGTCGACCACGGCCGGCACGCCGGTGAAGTCCTGCATCAGCACCCGCGCCGGACGGAAGGCAATCTCGCGGTCGCTTCTCTTCTCTTTCAGCCACTCGGCCACCGCGCGAATGTCGTCGGCCGTCACGCTTCGTCCGTCCTCATGGCGCAGCAGGTTCTCGAGCAGCACCTTGAGCGAGAACGGCAGCCGGCTGATGCCGTCGAGCCCGGCAGCCTCCGCCACTTTGAGATCGAAATAATCGTAGTCGCGCTTGCCCACTTTGAGGGTGCGCCGGCACTTGAAGCTGTCAAGCGAGGTCGAGACCGCCGATGTCAATGAAATCTCCTTTGAGCGCCCGGGGAAACCGGGCAGGTCCCAGCAAACGAGCATGCAAAGACACAGCCAATTATCCGCGGGAAGCGGTCATCCCCTCGCGCCAGGGCATTTTGGCTTTTGGATGCGTGCTCTTGGAACCACTATAAAAGCCCTTGCGGCAACGAGACAATGACGCGAAGAGACGCGTCTGAACCACCGCCCGCCCGTTCTGCCTCAACATTGCGCAAAAAGCCCCATGCAACCGCCCTTCACCGTCAGCCTCGAGGCCCGTGACATCGCCTGTGAGCGGGGCGGGCGGGTGTTGTTCCAGGGCTTGGACTTTGCGCTCAAGCCCGGCGAGGCATTGCTTGTCAGCGGGCCGAACGGCGCCGGCAAGACCAGCCTGTTGCGGCAACTCGCCGGCCTGCTGCCGCTTGAGGCGGGCCATCTGTCGGCCCCCGGCACCGAAGCTGGCATGGCCGTTGCCGAGTTCTGCCATTATGTGGGCCATCTGAATGCGGTGAAGAGCGCCTTCACCGTGCGCGAGAACCTGGCCTTCTGGGCCGATTTCCTGGGCGATGGGGACGTCGATAACGCGCTCGCCGCGTTTGGGCTTGATGCTCTCGCCGAGATCTCGGCCGGGCTACTCTCGGCCGGACAACGGAGAAAGCTCGGGCTTTCACGCTTGTTCGCCGCGCCGCGGCCCATTTGGCTGCTCGACGAGCCCTCCGTGTCGCTGGATACCGCCTCGGTGAAGCGGTTGGACGCGGCGATCCGCGATCATTTGAAGGCCGGCGGCATCGCCATCGTCTCCACCCACGTGCCCCTCAAGACCAAGTTCACGAAACAACTGACCCTCGGTCTGGAGCGCGCGGCGTGAGCGCGGCCCTCGCCCTTCTCGTCCGTGACGTCAAGCTTGCCTGGCGCGAGGGAGGCGCCATCGGCGTGGCGCTCGGCTTCTATCTCGTCGTCGTCGCCATCATGCCGTTTGGCCTCGGCCCCGACCTCAACCTGCTCGCCCGCGTCGCGCCCGGCATGTTGTGGGTAGCGCTCCTCCTCGCGGCGCTGCTGTCGGCCGACCGCATCTTTCACAACGACTACGAGGACGGGACGCTCGACGTGCTCGCCACAGGCCCTTTGCCCTTGCCGGTTGTCGCCGCGATCAAATCCTTGGCCCATTGGATCACCACCGGTATCCCGCTGGCCCTGCTCGCGCCCGTGCTCGGGCTGTTGCTCAACCTGCCGTTCGACGCCATGCCCCTGCTCGTGCTTGCCATGCTCGCCGGCACGCCAGCCGTGAGCTTCATCGCCGCGATCGGCGCGAGCCTGACGCTGGGCCTGCGGCGGAGCGGGCTTCTGCTTGCGCTTCTGGTGTTGCCGCTCTACGTGCCGGTGCTCATCTTCGGCGTCTCTACCGTGTCGGCGGCGGTGGTCGGACCCGGCTCGCCCTGGCCGCCCTTCCTCATGCTCTGCGCTCTCAGCCTTGCCAGCATTGTGCTGGCGCCCCTTGCCGCGGCCGCCGCGCTGCGCACGGCGCTTCGATAGGCCTCATTTGCGCTTCACAGCCAAAGCCACTAGATCAGCCCCCATGATTAGCCTCGCCAACCCCACGCGCTTCTTGAGCCTCGTCGACACGGTCGTGCCGTGGCTCTCAGGCCTGGTGGTCATCTTGCTCGGTACCGGGCTGTATCTCTCGTTTTTCGTGGCGCCGCCCGACTATCAGCAGGGCGAGACCGTGCGCATCATGTTCATCCACGTGCCTGCCGCATGGCTCGCCATGTTCGGCTACACGGTGATTGCGCTCGCGGCTCTCGGCACGCTGATCTGGCGGCACCCGCTGGCCGACGTCGCCGCCAAGACCGCGGCCCCCATCGGCGCCACCTTCGCCTTCATCGCGCTCGTCACCGGCTCGCTCTGGGGCAAGCCCATGTGGGGCACCTATTGGGTCTGGGATGCGCGGCTCACCTCCATGCTCGTGCTTTTTCTGCTCTATCTCGGCCTCATAGCGCTGTGGCAGGCCATCGAGGAGCCGGGGCGCGCGGGCCGCGCGGCGGCAATCCTGGCGCTGGTGGGCGCCATCAACATCCCCATCATCAAATTCTCGGTGGACTGGTGGAACACGCTGCACCAGCCGGCGAGCGTCTTCCGCGCCGGCGGTCCCACCATCGACCCGGCGCTGCTCACGCCGCTCTTCGTCATGGCGGCGGGCTTCACGGCGCTCTTCGTGCTGCTGCATCTCATCGCCATGCGCGCCGAAATTCTGCGCCGCCGCGTGCGGGCGCTTCAGCAGACCCAAGTCGCGCGCGCCGCGCTGGCAGAGGCTTGAGGGAACGCATGTTCGACCTCGGCCCCCATGCGAGCTTCATTATCGCCGCCTATGGCGTCACCGTCCTTGCCGTCGGCGCGCTCGTTTTCGCCACGGTCGAGGATGACCGCAAACAGCGGCGCACGCTTGCCGAGCTTGAGCGCCAGGGCATTCGGCGGCGTTCGGCCGCGAAGCCCGCGCCTCCCCCGATAAAACCGGCGGTGAAATCGACGGTGAAGAAGAAAGCCCCCGCCAAGCGGAAACCGGCAAAGCCCCGCGCGCGGAAAGCCGCGTCAGCACGCAAGACCTCGTCAGCACGCAAGACGCCGTCGGCACGGAAGACCCCGTCATGACGGGCAAGGCGAAACACCACACGCCCCGGCGAGGGCGCTGGGGCGTTGCGCTGCCCTTTATCATCTTCGCCGCGCTGGCCGGGCTGTTCTGGTTCGCGCTGCAGACCGGCGACCCCTCGAAGCTCCCCTCGGCGCTGATCGGCAAGCCCGTGCCGCAATTCACGCTGCCACCGCTGGAAGGCTTGAAAGACGACGGCGGCGCCGAAATGCAGGGCTTCGCCGCGTCCGACCTTGCGCAAGGCGCGCCCACCATCGTCAACGTGTTCGCGTCGTGGTGCGTGCCCTGCCTGGAGGAGCATCCGATGCTCATGGCGCTTGCCGAGCAGGGCGACTTGCGGATCTACGGCATGAACTACAAGGACGACCCCGCCTCGGCCCGGCGCTTTCTCGGGCGCTATGGCAACCCGTATGCCCGTGCCGGCGCCGACCGGGCCGGCCGCACCGCGATCGACTTCGGCGTGTATGGCGTGCCGGAGACCTTCGTGATTTCAGGTGACGGCAAAATCGCCTTCCGCCACGTGGGGCCCCTTACCGAGGAGGCGATCACGACGAAGATCCTGCCGCTCATGCGGCCGAAAGCCGAAAAGCCTTCGAACTAGTCGTCGGTCTCGCCGACAATCAAATTGAGGGATTCGAGGAAGTCTTGCCGCTTGCCCGGCGGCAGGCTGGCGAGGAGCCGCATATCCGTCGCGGCCGCTGCGGGCTGGGCTTCACGCAACGCCCGCACGCCTTGCGCGCTGAGCTTGATGGCATAGGCCCGTCCGTCGTACTTGGCGCGGCGGCGCTGGATGAGCCCGCGACTGAGCAGGCGCGCGACGATATCGGCAAGGGTCGAACGGTCGATCCCCGTCCGCGTTACGAGATCGCTCTGAGTGAGGCCTTCCTGCTCGGAAACCACAGCGAGCACCGCAAATTGGCGCGGGGTCAAACTACCCAGCTGGGCCTCGTCGGCAAAGATATCGGCCGCGCGTTGCCCGGCCCGGTGCAACAGATGCGTTGCAGAGCGACTCAGTGGATTTCCAGCCTTTGCCATCATTCGAGCGCCACCAATCTCTACAGCTGCCTGGCCTTCTCGGGGGCGCCGCGGGGCTCCTTTTACAACCGGAAAGCGTTATCAGCAAACGTCCGGTTGCAAAGATGTCCTACGGCGGGTCGAGACAACCAAGCACGACACGTGAGGTCGTCTGGCATATCGGGAGGGCTCGAAGCCCTTACAAGTCAACAGGAACCGCCAATTCGTTGGTAACCTTACGCAATTGGCGACCTATTCGGAAGCTTGGTCTTCGGCCACGCCATAGCGCTGCATCAAGGGCACTTGGGCCATGGCGAACAAAAACGTGATCGGCAGGAAGCCGAAGGCCTTGAAGCTGACCCAAGTGTCGGTGGAGTAGTTCCGCCAGACGAACTCGTTGAGCACGGCCATGACCACGAAGAACAGCGCCCAACGCAATGTCAGCTTGCGCCAGCCTTCATCGGTGAGATTGAACACCGGTCCGAACAGCAGCGCGAGGACGGGCTTGCGGGCGGCAAGACCGCCGACCAGCAAGACCGCGAACATCGTATAGACGATGGTCGGCTTGAGCTTGATGAAGGTGTCGTCCTGCAGATAGATGGTGAGCCCGCCGAAGGCGAGCACGATCACCGCACTGACCAGCGGCATCACCGCAATCTTATGATAGAGCCACCAGGCAACGCCGAGTGACAACACGGTCGCCACCATGAAGGCGCCGGTGCCGGCGAAGATGCCGTAGGCGGCGTTCACCCCGAAGAACACGAGCAGCGGCCCAAGCTCGATGAGCAGCTTGGCGGCGACGGACTGCTCGGAGTCCTTTTCGGGTTTTGTCTCAGGCGGCGGCGTCATTTTCACGTCCTGCTCCAGCGATGGCGCGCGCGAAGTCCTGCGCGTCGAATGGTTCGAAGTCCTCAATGCCCTCGCCGATGCCAATGGCGTTGATGGGCAGACCGAAGCGCTCGGCGATAGCCACGAGAATGCCACCGCGCGCCGTGCCGTCGAGCTTGGTCACCACCAGGCTGGTCACGCCGGCGATCTCTTGGAAGGTTTGCACTTGGTTGATGGCGTTCTGCCCCGTGGTGGCATCGAGCACCAGTACCACGGAGTGCGGCGCGGCCGCGTCGAGCTTCTTCAGAACGCGCACGATCTTGGCAAGCTCAGCCATGAGGTCGCCCTTGTTCTGCAAGCGCCCCGCGGTGTCGATGAGAAGCACGTCGGCGCCCTGCGCCTTGGCGCGCTCCAGCGCCTCATAGGCAACGCCCGCGGGATCGGCGCCAACATCCTTGGCGACAACTTCCGCGCCGACACGCCCGCCCCAAATTTTGAGCTGATCGATGGCGGCGGCACGAAAGGTGTCGCCGGCGGCCAGCATCACACTTTTGCCGTCTCGCTCGAACTGATGTGCCAGCTTGCCGATGGTGGTGGTCTTACCCGTGCCGTTCACGCCGACCACGAGCATGACATGCGGCTTGGCGTTTTCGTCCAGCGTAAAGGGCTGGGCCACCGGCTCCAGAACACGCGCCACCTCGTCGGCGAGCACCGCGCGCACATCTTCTGCTGTGAGGCCCTTGTCGAAGCGGCCGCTTGCGATCGCTTCGCGGATACGGTCCGCCATGGCGACGCCGAGATCGGCCTTGATCAGCACGTCTTCCAGCTCATCGAGGGTTTCCTCGTCGAGCTTGCGCTTGGTGAGGACGCCGGCAAGATTCTCGGTGAGGGAATTCGAGGTACGCGAAAGCCCGGACTTGAGCTGCGCGAACCAGCTCTTCTTCTGCTCCGGCGCCGCCGGACTATCGCTCACTGGGCAGCCTCCATGCCGCGCGCGCATGCAAGCAGCGAAGCCCCGTCATCGCCGGAGACCACCGCGTCGACCAGCGCCCCTGCATTGGCACAAGCGTCCAGCCGCACCGGCGTGAAATCCGGCGAGCGGCCTTGGGTGTCGCTCTCCATGAGCACTTGGATGCGCCGCCCTTTGGCGCCGGCCAGATGTGATCTCAGCGCGGCCACGCCCTTGTCGCGCAGTTCCGCGGCGCGGCGTGTCACCACGGCGCCGTTCACTTGCGGCATGCGCGCGGCCGGCGTGCCTTCGCGCGCCGAGAACGGAAACACATGGAGGAAGGTGAGCCCGCAATCGTCCACCAGCGACAGCGAGTTTTTGAACATGTCCTCGGTCTCGGTGGGGAAGCCGGCGATGATGTCGGCGCCGAACACGATGTCGGGACGCACCTGGCGCATCGCCTCGCAGAACGCAACCGAGTCGGCGCGCGCATGACGGCGCTTCATCCGCTTCAAGGTGAGATCGTCGCCGGCCTGCAGCGACAGATGCAGATGCGGCATCAGCCGCTCTTCTTCGGCGATTGCCGAGATGAGGTCGGGGTCGGCCTCGATGGAATCGATGGAGGAAATGCGCAAACGCGGCAGCTCCGGCACCAGCTTGAGCACGGAGCGGACAAGCTTGCCCAGCGTCATCGCGCCCGGCAGGTCCGCGCCGTAAGCCGTCATGTCGACGCCGGTCAGCACGATCTCCGCGTAGCCGCTCTCGACGAGCCGGCGCACTTGCGCCACCACTTCGCCCGCCGGCACCGATCGGGAGGGGCCGCGGCCAAAGGGAATGATGCAGAACGTGCAGCGATGATCGCAGCCGTTTTGAATTTGCACATAGGCGCGGGCGCGATTGCCGAAGCCTTCGATCAGATGGCCGGCCGTCTCCGTCACGGACATGATGTCGTTGACGGCGACCCGCTCGGTATCATCCGTGCCGAGGCCGCGATAAGTCTTCGCCTCGAGCTTTTCCTGGTTGCCGATGACGCGGTCGACTTCGTCCATGGCGGCAAAGCGGTCGGGATCGATCTGCGCCGCGCAGCCCGTGACCACGATCTTGGCGTCGGGCCGCGCGCGACGCGCCTTGCGGATTGCCTGACGGGCCTGGCGCACGGCCTCGGACGTCACCGCGCAGGTGTTGACGATCACCGCGTCCGAAAGGCCCGCGGCGTTCGCATGCTCGCGCATGACCTCGGACTCGTAGGCATTGAGCCTGCAGCCAAAGGTGATGATCTCAAGGTCCGACATGGGCGGCTTCTAACACGAAAACTCAAGCAGAGTCAGACCCCAACGGGGACCAACAGCGCCGCAGGCAGCGTGCCCTCGAAGTCGAGCGCGTAAGGGCCGGTCATCAGTACATGGCCGTCCGCCTCGCGCCACTCAATGACGAGATCCCCGCCCGGTAGCGTGGTGGTGACTTTGCGCCCCGTGAGCTCGCGGCGGATCGCCGCAACGGCCGAGGCGCACGCCGCGGTGCCGCAGGCGCGCGTCAGCCCCGCGCCACGCTCCCAGGTCCGCACCTTCACATGATCGGGGCTCAGCACCTGGACGATGGAGATATTGGCGCGCTCCGGGAACAGCGGGTGGTGCTCCAGCATCGGTCCGACGCGCGCCAGATCGATCGCCGCCACGTCGTCCACGAAAAAGATGGCATGGGGGTTTCCCACATTGACCACGGCGGGCGAATGCAGCACCGGCGCATCGATCGGCCCGGCCTGAAGCTCGATGCGGCGCGTATCGTGGAACGGCTCGGCGAGCGGGATCTCGTCCCAGGCAAGCCGCGGCTCGCCCATGTCGATAGTGACTTGGCCATCGCCCGCGACCACGGCACCCAGCACCTGATCCTCGGTCTCGATGGTGACGTGCGCCCGGCCTTGCTCTTGCGCCACGACCGCCGCCACGCAGCGTGCCGCGTTGCCACAAGCCGCGACCTCACCCCCGTCGGCGTTCCAGATGCGCATGAACACATCGGCGCTGTCGGACGGCTCAAGCACGATGAGCTGATCGCAGCCAATGCCCTCTTTGCGGTCGGCGATCGCGCGCACGGCATCCGCACCAAGCGCGAGCGCGCCCGAGCGCGCATCGACCACGACGAAATCGTTGCCGAGCCCGTTCATCTTGCGGAAGCTGATCGTGTTCGCGTTCATGACCGAAAACCCAAAATCTGCCGCCTCTATAGCATCCGGGCTCACCCGGGCGCGACTGTCCCGCCCCGGATGCCGAGAAAGGCGATGAGCGCCACGGCGGCAAGCCCGGCCCCAGCCAGGAACGTCGCTTCAGGAGCAATCGCCTCCCATAGAATTCCGGCCGCGACACTGGCCGCCAGCGTGGCGACCCCGGTGACCAGGCCGAACAGACCGAACGCCGTGCCGCGCAGCCGCTCGGGGGCGGCTCGCGCCACCAGCGCCGACAGCACGCCTTGCGTCAGCCCCATATGGAGGCCCCACAGGCCGATGCCAAGGAAGATGGCCGGAAGCCCCTCCCCGTAGGCCAGGACCAGATCGGCCGCGATCAGCGCGGCAAGGCCCGCCACGAGCAGCGGGCGCGCGCCGAACCTGTCCTGGAGCCGCCCGGCCGGATAAGCGCTTGCCGCGAAGACGAGGCTCATCACCGCGATCACCGCCGGCGCCAGCGCCAGCGCCAGGCCCAAATCGTGCGCGCGGATCACGAGGAACGCTTCGGAGAACCGCGCCAGCGTGAATACCGCGCCCGCCGCCACCACGAACCAATAGAACCGGCCAAGCTCGCCGATCTCGCGCGCCTTGATCGGCACGCGCTTCTCTTTTGTCTTGGCCACCGGCTCGCGCACGAAGACCACGAGAATGGCCACCGAGATCATCGCCGGGATCACCGCGAACCACAGCACGGTCCGGATGTCGTCATTGAAGAGCAGCATCAGCCCAATGGCGAGCAGCGGCCCGATCGTGGCGCCCACCGTATCGAGCGATTGCCGCAGGCCGAACGCCGCGCCCCGCTGGGCGGCCGGCGTCACATCGGCGATCAGCGCATCGCGCGGCGCACCCCGCAATCCCTTGCCGATGCGGTCGAGGACGCGTGCGGCAAGCACGAGCCAGACGGCGCTGGCGATGGGGAAGAGCGGCTTGGTGATTGCGGCGAGCCCGTAGCCCACCACCGCGAGCGCTTTTCGCCGCTGAAGCGTGTCGGACAGCCAGCCTGAAAACACGCGGGCAATATTGGCGGCGGCCTCGGCGATGCCCTCCACGAGGCCGAGCACCGCGGCGCTTGCCCCAAGATTCACCACGAGGAAGAGCGGGAGGAGCCCATGGATCAGCTCCGAGGAGACGTCCATGAACAGCGACGTGAAACCGAGCGCCCAAACCGTCTTGGGTAGGCGCGCGCGGGGTGTGCTTTCAGTGCTCACGGAGCCCAGCATCGAAGCATTGCGAAGACTTTACTTATATGGCGTTCTCTTGGCTGATCGCACCCCTTGCGCAGGAGCGCCCCATGATTGCCGTTCCGAGCAACGATCCGGTCCATGCCCTCGTCCCGCACACGCTGGAGGCGCCGCTTCTGGGGCGGAACGAAGGTCCCCTCTCGGGGCTCACCTTCATGGTGAAAGATTTGTTCGCGATCGAAGGCCGCAAGGTCTCCAACGGCAATCCCGATTTCTACGAGCACGCCACGCCAGCGAGCGCCACGGCGCCGGTCATCACGCGCCTGCTTGGGGCCGGCGCGTCGCTGACCGGCATCACCGTCTGCGATGAGTTCTTCTACAGCGTGCTCGGCACCAACGCCCATTACGGCCAGCCGGTGAATGCGCGCGCCGGCCGCTACGTGACCGGCGGTTCGTCCTGCGGATCGGCGGCGGCGGTCACGGCCACGATGTGCGACTTCGCGCTCGGCTCCGACACGGGCGGCTCGATCCGCGTGCCGGCCTCGTTTTGCGGGCTCTATGGCCTGCGCCCCACCCATGGCCGCATCGACATGACAGGGGCGACGCCGATGGCGCCAAGCTTCGACACGGTCGGCATTCTCGCCCGCGACGCGGAAATATTCCGGAAAGTCGGCCAGGTGCTGCTCGACGGCGCCCGGGTCGACGCCCCCATCGAGCGGCTCGTGCTGGCCCAGGATATCGTCGACTTTTCCGAGGCGAGTACCGACCAGGCCCTGTGGCAAACCCTCGACAAGCTCGGAAGCGCGATCCCCAAGCCCGAGCATCAAGATATCGCCGGCGAGGACATCGAGGACTGGCGCAAGGCCTTCGTCACCATTCAAGGCTTCGAAATCCAGTCGACGCTGCTGCCCTTCGTCCAATCCCACAATGTGAACCTCGGACCCGGCATCAAGGAGCGCTTCGACATCGCCTCGCATATCGCCTTCTACGAGGTGAAAGCCGCGCGGAAGCTCCGGGACGAGATCACCCAGCGGCTGAAAGAGATCCTCACCCCCGGCACGGCGATCGTGCTGCCGACCACGCCGACGCTCCCGCCGGAGCGCGATATCCCCGACGGGGCCTCCTTCGCTGAGTTCCGCACCGTGACCCTGCAAAGCACCTGCCTGGCCGGTCATGCCGGCCTGCCGCAAATCTCGATCCCCGCCGGCGAGGCCTCCGGTCTACCGACCGGGCTCTCCTTTATCGGCTGGGAGGGCGGCGATGAGGCCCTGCTCGACTTGGCTGCAAGGCTGGAACCCCTGATCCGCGCTTGACTTAACAGCGCCCGTCCCCGACATTCCGCTCGAAATTCAAGGCAGCTCCGTAACAAGAGCCGCCGCCCTGTGCGGGGTCCTTCATCGCGCTCAAGTAGGCCAGAGGCCGGTAGCGCACTGATAGACTAGCCAGGGGGGTCAACACCCGTCAGCGCGATGCGCCCACGGGTGCTTTTTTGCTTTGCCTATCCTCATCTCGAGGAGGAAACGATGGTGACAGACCGCATGCTACGCCCCGCCGGCATCCTCGCCGCGCTGGCGCTTGCCTGCCTGCCTGCGGCGAGCATCGCCCAGCAGAGCGCCGTGCCGGTCATCGCGGGCCAGAACCCGGGCTACGACGCTTGCGGCACGGTGGGCCAAGTGCGCGGCCTCGACCCGCAGGGCGGCGACGGCTTCCTCGCCGTGCGGGCAGGACCTGCGTCCAGCTACGCCATGCTGGACAAGGTCTACAACGGCTATCAGCTCTATATCTGCGATCAGCGGGGCCAATGGCTCGGCGTGGTCTATTCCCATACCAACCAGGACTGCGGCGTCTCATCGCCCTGGCCGCGCGCGGGCGCCTATACCGGCCCCTGCTTCTCGGGCTGGGTCTATCGCAAATATGTCGCGGACATCGCCGGCTGATGTTCGAGACCCTATCAGAGCGCCTCTCCGGCATTCTCGACAAGCTCACGCGCCGCGGCGCGCTGAGCGAGGCAGACATCACCGAGGCCATGCGCGAAGTGCGCCGCGCCCTGATCGAGGCCGACGTGGCGCTCGACGTGGTGCGCTCCTTCACCGACCGGGTGAAACAGCAAGCCATTGGCCAGAACGTCGTGCGCTCCGTCACGCCCGGCCAGATGGTCATCAAGATCGTCAACGACGAGCTGGTGCACATGCTGGGGTCTGACGCGCAGGCCATCGACCTCGCCGCCACGCCGCCGGTCGCCATGATGCTGATCGGCCTGCAGGGCTCCGGCAAGACCACCACCACGGCGAAGCTCGCGCTCCGGCTCACCACCCGCGACAAGCAGAAGGTGCTGATGGCCTCGCTCGATACGCGGCGCCCGGCCGCCCAAGAGCAGCTTCGCGTGCTTGGCGAGCAGGCCAACGTCGCCACGCTTCCCATCGTCGAAGGCCAGAGCCCGACCGAAATCACGCAACGCGCCCTCAAGGCCGCGAAGCTCGGCGGCTACGACGTGCTGCTGCTCGATACCGCCGGCCGCACCCATATCGACGAAGAGCTCATGGCCGAGACGGCCGCCATCGAGAAAATCGCCCAGCCGCATGAGACGCTGCTCGTCGCCGACGCGCTGACCGGCCAGGACGCCGTCAACCTCGCCAAGAATTTCGGCAAGCGTGTCGCCCTCACCGGCATCGTGCTGACCCGCGTCGACGGCGATGCGCGCGGCGGCGCGGCGCTGTCCATGCGCGCCGTCTCCGGCAAGCCTATCAAGCTGATCGGCGTCGGCGAAAAGCTCGACGCGCTCGAGGACTTCTATCCCGACCGTATCGCCGGGCGCATTCTCGGCATGGGCGACGTGGTCGGCCTCGTCGAGAAGGCGATGGAGACCGTCGAGCTCGACAAAGCCGAGGCCATCGCCAAGAAGGTCAAGAAGGGCGCCTTCGACCTGGAAGACCTCGCCGAGCAGTTGAAGCAGATGCAGAAGATGGGCGGCATGGGCGGCGTGCTTGGCATGCTGCCCGGTCTGGGCAAGGTGAAGAAGCAGCTCGACGCGGCCAAACTCGACGACACTGTCCTCAAGCGCCAGCAAGCGATCATCGGCTCAATGACGAAGGCCGAGCGCAAAGTCCCCAAGCTGCTCAACGCCTCGCGCAAGAAGCGCGTGGCGGCGGGCTCCGGCACCTCGGTGCAGGACATCAACAAGCTGGTGAAGATGCATCGCCAGATGGCCGACATGATGAAGGCCATGGGCAAGAAGCGCGGCGCGCTTTCCGCGCTGTTCGGTGGCGGCGGCATGCCCGAGGCGCCCGCCGACCTGCCGCCCGGCACCGAGCTGCCGGCGAATTTCCCAGGCTTGCCGCCAGGCGGCTTCCCCGGAGGCCTTCCTGGCCTGCCCGGTGGCGGCATGCCGCGCGGCCTTCCCGGCCTGCCGCAAAAAAAGAAACGTTGAACCCTTTTGAAATTGAACGCCTAGGAGAACGAACGCCATGTCACTGAAAATCAGACTGTCGCGGGCCGGCGCCAAGAAGCGCCCCTTCTACCGCATCGTCGTCGCCGATAGTCGCAGCCCCCGCGACGGCCGTTATATCGAGAAGATCGGCACCTTCGATCCGCTATTGCCGAAGGATTCCGCCGAGCGCCTCCATCTCGACACCGATCGCGCCAAGCATTGGCTGTCCCACGGCGCGCTGCCGACGGACCGCGTGCTGCGCTTCCTCGATGCCGAAGGCCTGATGAAGCGCGAGCCGCGCAACAACCCGGAGAAGGGCAAGCCAGGCCAGAAGCGCCTCGATCGCGAGGAAGAGAAGGCCAAGGCAGCCGAAGAGAAGGCCAACGCGGCTGAAGAGGCCAAAAAGGCCGCAGCCGAGGCTGCTGCTGCTGCCGCCGCCGCGCCGGAACCCGAGCCCGAGCCTGCCGCTGAAGAGGCTGTTGCCGAAGAGGCCGCCGCCGAAGCCCCTGCTGATGAGGCGCCGGCCGAAGAGGCTCCCGCCGAGGGCGAAGCCGAGAAGGCCGAGTAGCGTTGGACGACGACGCGGACCGCGTTCTGCTTGGCGAGATCGGTGCGGCACAAGGGCTGAAGGGCGAGGTTCGTCTCCGCTCCTTCACCCAAGTGCCCGCCGACATCGCCGCCTACGGCCCGCTGCAAGACGAGACCGGCACGAGGCTGATCGAGATCGAGCACGTCCGCGTCACCCCGAAAGCGCTCATCGCCCGCATCAAGGGCGTGACCACCCGCGAGGGCGCCGAAGCGCTGACCCGCACCAAGCTTTATCTGCCGCGCGCCATGATCCCGGCGCAGACCGCGCGCGAAGAGGGCGAGTGGTACGTCTCTGACCTGGTCGGGCTCAAGGCCGAGGATGCGCAAGGCGCGCCACTCGGCACCGTGGTCGCGGTGCATAATTTCGGCGCCAGCGACATTGTCGAGGTGGCGCCCGCAAGCGGCGGCGAAAATCTACTGGTCGCCTTCACCGAGGCCGCGGTACCCGAGGTCGACATCGAAGGCGGCCGCATCGTTGTCGTCCCGCCCGAGGAATTGACTGAGGATTAGACTGCAAGGCCTTCCCTCGCGCGCAGCCGGCCCCTCCTATACGATCATGTCTTCGATACGAGCAGGAGCACCACAAACGGCCTGCCGCAATGTACGAGGGTCAATCGATGCGTAAAGGCGGAACGATCGCAATCTTGCGCGATGCGCCATACTTCGCCTGGCTCGAACCGCTCTCGCGCCTCGCCGAGATCGGCATTGGCGGCTACCCGCGCGCAACGCGGCGCCGGCTCAAGATCGTCAACGTCATGGCCTTCATGATCGCGGTGTTCTCCGTGGTCTACGCGGGCGTGTTTGCCGCCTTCGGCGTGGACGACTATTGGCCGCTGATCGTGCTCAACCTCGGTCTCGCCGTGGTTGCGATCCTCGCGCCGCTGGCCCATCGCCTCAACGACATCGCCGCGGCCTTGCTGATCTGTGCGGCCGAATACATCGCGCTGTTTTTGTTCGTGCGGGAGCTCGGCCGCGACTCCGGCATCCAGCTCAACTACATCATCGCCGCGGCCGTGGCCTTCGCCATCTATGATCGCACCCGCGTCGGCCTCAGCGTCGCGGTGATCGCCGTCGCGCTCGGCCTGCACCTGGCGACGTGGTTCCTCTATCCGGCGGAGAACGCGCGCATTGCTGCCGATCCACTCCTGTTGAGCAATCTCTATATCTCCTCGGCGGCGACCTCGTTCTGCATCATCGCGCTGATCGTGGGCTATGCCTTCGCCGTGGCCGACCGCGCCCGCGCCGAAGCCGACAGCCTGCTCGCCAATATTTTGCCGGAGGCGATCGCCGAACGGCTCAAGACGAAGCCCGGCGAGCCCATCGCCGACGCGGTGCCGCAGGCCTCCGTGCTGTTCACCGATCTCGTGGGCTTCACCGCGCTGGCGCAGGAGCTCGGTGCCGCGCGCACCGTTGAGATCCTCGACCGGGTCGTCACCGAGTTCGATCGGCTCGCCGCCGCCCACGGCGTGGAGAAGATCAAGACCATCGGCGACGGCTACATGGCCGTGGCGGGCGTAAGCCAACGCCAAGACGACCATGCCGCGCGCCTGGCCCGCATGGCGCTCTGCTTGCCCGAACTGGTGGCACAGCTCTCCAAGGCCCATGACGTGGATTTGCGCGTGCGCATCGGCATTGCCGCGGGCCCTGTCATGGCCGGCATCATCGGCGCCGACAAGTTCTCGTATGATGTCTGGGGCGAGACGGTGAATCTTGCCTCGCGGCTCGAGTCCCACGGGCTGCCGGGCGAGATCCAAGTCTCGGGCGAAGTGCGCGCGGCGCTTGAGTACCGTTTCGCCTTCGAGGCCCGCGGCCCGATCAACGTAAAGGGTGTGGGCACGCTTGAAACCTGGCTGCTCAAAGCAGAACACGGAAGCGCCGCAGGCGCGGGAGCCACACAGTCATGACCTGGCGCGCCACCGTCCTCACCATCTTTCCGGAGATGTTTCCCGGACCGTTGGGCTTGAGCCTGGCCGGCAAGGCGCTCAGCGAAGGCACCTGGGCGCTTTCGACCCTCGACATCCGCGACTTCGCCACCGACAAGCACCGCTCGGTGGACGATACGCCGGCGGGCGGCGGCGCGGGCATGGTGATGCGGGCCGATATCGCCGCCGCCGCCATCGATGCCGCGCGGGAAGACGCCGCGCCCGGCACGCCGACCATCTATCTCTCGCCGCGCGGCACGCCGTTGACGCAAAGCCGCGCCCACGCGCTCGCCCAAGGCCCCGGCGCCATCCTGCTCTGCGGCCGCTTCGAGGGGCTGGACCAGCGCGTGCTGGAGGCCCGTGACGTGGAGGAGATCTCCATCGGGGACTACGTTCTGTCGGGCGGGGAGCTGGCGGCGCAGGTGCTGATCGATGCGGCCGTGCGCCTTCTGCCGGGCGTCGCCGGCAATGAGGTCTCGCTCGCCGAGGAAAGCTTCGCCTCCGGGCTTTTGGAATATCCGCACTACACAAAACCCCGGGAGTGGGAGGGCCACGCCATCCCTGAGGTGCTGCTCTCCGGCGATCACGAGAAAATCGCCAAATGGCGCCGCGACCAGGCGGAAAGCCTTACCAGGGCCCGCCGGCCTGATCTTTTGGACAAGTCCCAGAAGCGCTAACGCCCCGAGCCAAAAGCTTGATCGAAGTCAGTGCCGCACCGTCGCCCGCGCCCTACACACGTCGAAAAGGAGACTGGGCATGAAAAGTCTGATGCTGCTGGCCGCCGTAGTGACGTTCGGCCTGTCCGACGACGCCACCGCCCAAGACGCGGACGTGGCCGCGGGCAAGGCCTATGCGGTGCAAGTCTGCGCGGCCTGTCATGCGGTACAGGCGGGCGATTTGGAGTCCCCGCTGTTCGAAGCCACACCCTTTCAGTCGGTGGCGGACACGCCGGGCATGACCGAACTGGCCCTTTCCGTCTGGCTTCAGACCTCCCATCCCACCATGCCCAATATCGTGCTGGAGCAGGACGACATGCGGAATGTCATCGCCTATATCCGCAGCCTCAAAGACGAAGGGTAAACGGCGCTCAAGACTTCTCCGTCCTCGCTGGCCTTGATCCGGGCCTGACGGTCCCGGAGAGGGCAAAATCCATCGACAACGGGGAAAACCTAAGGTAGGAAACCCCCGCAGGTTGTGGGTTTTGAGCCCGCTCCCCGCACCTTCTAGATCAATCAAAAAGAATGGCGTTCGCCGGACAGGCCAAAAGGCCAGGCAGGCGCCCGTGAAAGGCTTAAACTATGGATATTATTGCCCAGCTCGAAAAAGAGCAGGTCGCCGAGCTTCTCAAGAAGCGCAGCGTGCCGGAATTCGGCCCCGGCGACACCGTCCGCGTCAACGTCCGCGTGGTGGAAGGCGAGCGCTCCCGCGTTCAGGCCTATGAAGGCGTGTGCATCGGCCGCGCCGGCGGCGGCATCCACGAGAACTTCACCGTCCGCAAGATTTCTTATGGCGAGGGCGTCGAGCGCGTCTTTCCGATCCACTCGCCGCTGATCGATTCCATCGAGGTGGTGCGCCACGGCCGCGTGCGCCGCGCCAAGCTCTATTATCTGCGTGGCCTCCGCGGCAAGTCCGCCCGTATTCCCGAGCGCAAAGACACGCGCATCAAGAAGAAGGCCTTCAAGGGCTTCCAGAAGCCCAAAGGCGCGCCGGACGATTTGAAGCTCATCGAAGGCATCACGCCCGACCTCGAGAAGAAGCTGAACAAGCTCGGCCTCACCAAGTTCGAGCAAATCGCCAACTTGACCGACGACGAGATCGCCCAAGTCGACGACGCCCTGTCCCTCGGCAACCAGATCGAGAACAACGACTGGACCGGCAAGGCGGTGGCGCTGATGGCCGAGACCACGGCCGACGAGGTCCCCGCCGAGGAAGAGCCCGTGGCCGAGAGCGCCGAGACCGAGAGCGCCGAGGCCCCGGCCGAAGGCGACGCCGACAAGAAGTAGCGGGTTTCCGCCTTCTTCTATTGTTTTCGTCATGGCCGGGCTTGTCTTGAGCCTGTGCCCGGGCCGGCCAAGCCCGACCCGGGTGGCCATCCACGTTTTTTCTTAGCGGGCTTGGCCCTAAATCGTGGATGCCCGGCACAAGGCCGGGCATGACGCATGGTTGGCAAGAGCCCTATCAATCGCTATCTGACGCGTAGACATCTGAGATTTTGAAGAAACCGAAAATGGCGAAGCCCCGCACCCTTTACGACAAGATCTGGGACGAGCACCTGGTCCATGAGGCCCCCGACGGCACCTGCCTGCTCTATATCGACCGGCATTTGGTGCATGAGGTCACGAGCCCCCAGGCCTTCGAGGGCCTGCGCATGGCCGGCCGCACGGTCCGCGCGCCCGACAAGACGCTCGCCGTGGTCGATCACAACGTGCCGACCACCGACCGCTCACTCGGCATCGACGACCCCGAGTCGAAGATCCAGATCGACGCTTTGGCGAAGAACGCGCTCGATTTCGGCATCGACTATTATCACGAGCGCGACAAGCGCCAGGGCATCGTCCACGTGGTCGGGCCCGAGCAGGGCTTCACGCTCCCCGGCACCACCATCGTCTGCGGCGATAGCCACACCTCGACGCACGGCGCCTTCGGTGCGCTGGCCCATGGCATCGGCACCTCCGAGGTGGAGCATGTGCTCGCCACCCAGACGCTGATTCAGTCCAAGGCCAAGAACATGCGCGTGCGCGTGGACGGCAAATTGCCCGAAGGCGTCACCGCCAAGGACATCATCCTCGCCATCATCGGCCAGATCGGCACCGCCGGCGGCACCGGTCACGTGATCGAATATGCCGGCGAGGCGATCGAAGCGCTCTCCATGGAAGGGCGCATGACCATCTGCAACATGTCGATCGAAGGCGGCGCCCGCGCCGGCCTGATCGCGCCGGACGCCAAGACCTTCGACTACATCAAGGGCCGCCCGCGCGCGCCCAAAGGCGGCGCCTACGAACTCGCGCAACGCCATTGGGAGACGCTCTATTCCGACGAAGGCGCCGTATTCGACGCCGAGATCGTGCTGCATGCCGAGAATCTGCCGCCGATCGTGTCTTGGGGCACCAGCCCCGAGCAGGTCGTCTCGGTGGCGGGCCGCGTGCCGGTGCCCGAAGAGATCACCGATCCGACCAAGCGCAAGGCCGCCGAGCGCGCGCTCGACTATATGGGCCTTAAGGGCGGCGAGAAGATCACCGACATCGCGCTCGACCGCATCTTCATCGGCTCGTGTACCAACGGCCGCATCGAGGATCTGCGCGCCGTGGCCAAGATCGTCGCCGGCAAGCACGTCAACGCGAACCTGAACGCCATGATCGTGCCGGGCTCCGGCCTGGTGAAGGAGCAGGCCGAGGAAGAAGGTCTGGACAAGATCTTCTTGGACGCGGGCTTCGAGTGGCGCGAGCCGGGCTGCTCCATGTGCCTGGCCATGAACCCCGACAAGCTGGCCCCGGGCGAGCGCTGCGCCTCGACTTCGAACCGCAATTTCGAGGGACGGCAAGGCAGGCTCGGCCGCACCCATCTGGTGTCGCCGCAAATGGCCGCGGCCGCGGCGATTGCCGGGCGCTTCGTCGACATCCGCGAGATGCAGTAGAGATTCTTGTCGCGCCCGCACAGGCGGGCATCCAGTAATCACTGCGGTTTGCGATGGCGAAAGCAGCACCATGACTTCCCTGGTTCAAAAGAAATTCGGTGAGGCCGCCGCGGATTACGCGGCCTCTGCCGTGCATGCCACCGGCCCGTCGCTGGCGCGGCTCCTGGAGCTCGTCGAGACCAAGCCCATCTGGCGCATGCTCGACATCGCCACCGGCGCCGGCCACACCGCGCTCGCCTTCGCGCCCAAACTCGCCAAGGTCACCGCATCCGACATCACCCCGGAGATGCTGCAACAGACGCGCAAGCTCGCGCACGAGCGGGGCTTGAGCAATGTGGTCATGGCGCAAGCCCCGGCCGACGACCTGCCCTTCCCCGACACCAGCTTCAACCTCGTCACCTGCCGGCTCGCCGCGCATCACTTTCCAAATCCGGAAGTCTTCGTGCGCGAGGCCGCGCGCGTGCTGATCCCCGGCGGCAGCTTCGCGCTGGTCGACAATGTCTCGCCGGATGAGCAGGACCTCGCGGACGACTACAACGCCTTCGAGAAGCTGCGCGACCCAAGCCACGGAAGATGCCTCGGGCTCCAGGAATGGAATGATCTCATCCACAATGCAGGCCTGACGCCGGTCGTGACCGAGGTTCTGGATCAGGACATCCCCTTCGACCCCTGGGTCGCGCGCATGCGCTGCACGGAGGCTACCGTCGCTCGCCTGAAAGAGATGCTGGGAAGCGAACCGCTGCGTGCGTTCCTGCGCCCGCGCGAGACGCAAGACGGGCTCACCTTCAGCCTGCGCGAGGCGATCCTCGTCGCGCAAAAGGCCTGACGCGCAATGACCGACTGGCACAGCCACCGCGCGCCGAGCCTTGCCCAATTCGAGGCCATCGCCAACGCGGCCTATAAGCGGCTGCCCGCGATGTTCCGCGACATGACCAAGGGCGTGCTGATCCGCGTCGAGGACTTTCCCACCGACGAGGTGCTGGACTCGCTTGGCATCGACTCGCCCTTCGGCCTGCTCGGGCTTTATCACGGCGTCGATCTTACCAGGCAGAGTGTGCTCGATCCCTCGCCGCTGCCCGAGATGATCTTTCTCTACCGGCGCCCCATCCTCGACTACTGGACCGAACACGACGACAAGCTCGGCGACATCGTCACCCATGTCTTGGTGCACGAGATCGGCCATCATTTCGGCCTGTCCGACGACGACATGGCGCGCATTGAGGCAGACGCTGTCAACTGACCTAGGTCACTTTCGACTTGCCGGAGCAGCGGGTGCGGAAATGCAACAGTGTTTTAGCAAAAAGGCCGCAATCTCGGCTAAGAGTGGCCCGCGACCTTGCGGTAATTGCACGGATACGAATCCGCCCTTAGACTGAGAATTGCTATGCATTTCGGATCGGTTTTCCATCGCTTTGCGGTCTTGATGACCCTTATGACCGGCTTCGCGCTCTTCAGCGGAAGCGCCGGCGCCCAGGAGTTCGTCTATCGGGGCAGCACGGCCGATGGCCCGACCATCGAGCAATATCTGGAGCAGGTCGGCCCGGTCGGGAAGGAAATCCCGCACGGCCAGCTCAAGATCGACGGCATCTCTGTCAATTGCGGCACGCGGCCGACCGTCCTGAACCCCGCCTTCGACAGCTGGGGCGGCGCCTTTCCCGGCTTCCTGATCCTCAACACCAAGAAAATCGCCGGGCTCTCCACCCAGGTGAAGCTCTACGTCTACTCCCACGAATGCGGGCACCAGTTCATCGGCGCCAGCGAGACCAAGGCCGACCTTTTCGCCATCCGCCGCGGCGTCAAATGGGGCTGGCTCGACGCAGCTGGCATGGAGGAGATCTGCGTCTTCATCTCGCAGCTGAAGGGCGACTCCGTGCATCCGCCCGGACCGAAGCGCTGCGAGACCATGCGGGACTATTACCGCCAGCTGATCAACGGCGCCCAACGGGCGGGCGGCGGCGGCGGGCAGGGCGTCTACACGCTCGGGCCATCGAATTAGCTCGGGCGGGCGCGCCTAGAAAATCCAGGCGATCATCAGCCAAAAGATCACGAAGAAAATCAGGAAGCCCACGATGGTGAAGGGCAGCTCGCCGAGAATGGCGTCGCCGCCTGAGACGACCGCCATCACCAGGATCGCCACGAACGACACCGCGAACGAGATCAGCGCCGCGTTCTTGAGCCCGAGCCCGGCCGAGAACGGGTCCGCATCGCCCATCATCTCGGTGAAATAAGAGAGCCCGGCAAAGCCCATAGCCACGAGCAGGATCAGCGCGACCGCCGCCGCCACGAACAGCCGCGTGGCCTCTTTCCGATCCCGCCGGTCTCCGTCACCCATGCCCTCGCTCCCCGCCTAGTCGTCCATCCGCATTTCCTGCGCCCGGCTGATCGCCTCGCGCACCTCGTGCGGGTCGGGCAGGTCCGTGACCGTGAACTCGGGCTCGTCGCCCGCCGTCTTGATCTCGATCGTGCCTACGCCGAGGATGCGGTTGATGAACCCCTGGTTCACCTGCACCGAGCGCACATGCCGTAACGACACGGCCAGCCGCTCCTTGCTCAAAATGCCCTTCTCGTAGAGCAGCTCATGCTCGCTCACCGTCAGCGACGTGGCCCGGGTCTTGATGTACCAGTAGAGCAGGATCAGGAGGCCGAGCCCGAAGGCGGCAATCAGCAGCACGAACAGGATGAACCAAAACGGGTGCGCCCGGAACATCGCCGGATGCGCCTTGTAAATCTCCGTGCCCACCATGCCTCGCATCTCCTCCGATTGGTCCCGGACCTTAAGGCCCAGACTGACCCGAGAAAAGCGCGGATATGTGACGGTGGAAACCGGGCGCGCGAGCCGCTATATGGCAGGCGAAGTAGAGGACCGAAATGGAAAAATTCACGACCCTGACGGGCATCGCCGCCCATCTGCCGATGATCAATGTCGATACCGACATGATCATCCCCAAGCAGTACCTGAAGACCATCAAGCGCACCGGGCTGGGCACCGGCCTGTTCGCCGAGCTGCGCTATGACGAAGAGGGCAGGCCACTGCCCGATTTCGTGCTGCACCAGAAGCCCTATACGGAGGCGAAGATCCTCATCGCCGGCGAGAATTTCGGCTGCGGGTCGTCGCGCGAGCACGCGCCCTGGGCGCTGCTCGATTTCGGCTTCCGCTGCGTCATCGCCCCGTCCTTCGCCGACATCTTCTACAATAACTGCTTCAAGAACGGCATTCTGCCGATCGTCCTGCCCCAAGGAGAGATCGACAAGCTGATCGACGATGCGGCGCGCGGCGACAATGCCCGCCTCACCATCGACCTGGAAGCCCAGGAGATCCGCGGTCCCGACGGCGGCGTCATCAAATTCGATGTCGACCCGCATAGGAAGCGCTGCCTGATCGAAGGCCTCGACGATATCGGGCTGACGCTGGAGAAGGCCGATGCCATCGACACCTTCGAGCAGCAGAACGCCGTCAGCCGCCCCTGGGCTTGAGACTTACTCGAACGGAACGGCTTCGCTCTCCTGCTCGGCGACAGTCTCGCCGCCGCGCGTGACCTTCACCCGCGCGGAGTAGCTGCCCTTGGGCCAGCCGCCCGCCGGCACGCCGGTCTTGCCGGCTTGCAGCAGCACGTCGGAATCGTCCGCGTCGACCTCCCGCATATTGGTCATCAAGGTCTCGCCGTCCTTCAGAAGCGTCACCTCGATCGTGTCGCCCTTCTTGGGATGGGCGACCCAGCCATAGGCCACGCCGGGCGTGTTGAATTTTGGTGTCGCCGGGGCGTCACCCTTGGCCAGCTCGTCCTCGGCAACCTTGTGGTCGGCGATCCCTAGCGCCACGACGGCGGTATCCTGGGCCCAGGCTGCGCCCGCGGCGGCCAGCGTCAGCACGACGGCAAATAGCACCCTTGTCAGCATGTCTCTCTCCCGTTACCCAAAGCGCCGCCGGTCTTTTCCGGCTTATCGGGCGATTGCTTAGCATAGGGCGGATCAAGATTCATGGCTTCCTACAAACTCCTGCTACTTCCCGGCGACGGCATCGGCACCGAAGTCATGGCCGAGGTGACGCGCCTGATCGACTGGGTGAATGGATCCGGCATCGCCACAATCGAGACCGAGACCGACCTGGTCGGCGGCTGCGCCTATGATTCCCACGGCGAGGCCGTGTCCGACGCCACCATGAAGACCGCGCTCGCAGCCGACGCCGTGATGCTGGGCGCCGTCGGCGGTCCCAAATGGGACGGCGTGCCTTACGACAAGCGCCCCGAGGCCGGTCTGCTGCGCTTGCGCAAAGACCTCGAACTGTTCGCCAATCTGCGCCCCGCCATCTGCTATCCCGCGCTGGCCGACGCCTCGTCCCTCAAACGGGAACTGGTCGAGGGCCTGGACATCATGATTGTTCGGGAATTGACTGGCGGGGTCTATTTCGGCGAGCCCAAGGAGATCACCGATCTCGGCAATGGCCAGAAGCGCGCCGTCGATACCCAAGTCTACGAGACCTACGAGATCGAGCGCATCGCCGATGTCGCCTTCGACTTGGCGCGCAAGCGCGGCAACCTCGTCCACTCCGCCGAGAAGCGCAACGTGATGAAGACGGGCGTGTTGTGGAACGAGGTGGTCACGCAAGTTCACAAAGACCGCTATGCGGACGTCAAGCTCGAGCACATCCTCGCCGACAATTGCGCCATGCAGCTTGTGCGCGCGCCGAAGCAGTTCGACGTCATCGTCACCGACAACCTGTTCGGCGACGTGCTGTCGGACGAAGCCGCCATGGCCACGGGCTCGCTCGGCATGCTGCCGTCCGCCTCGCTCGGCGCCACCGACGACAAGGGCATGCGCCGGGCCATGTACGAGCCCGTGCACGGCTCCGCCCCCGACATCGCCGGCCAAGGCGCGGCCAACCCGATCGCCACCATCGCCAGCTTCGCCATGTGCTTGCGCTATTCCTTCGATCTCGGCGAGGCCGCGGACAACATCGAGAAGGCTATCTCCGACGTGCTCGATCAGGGCTTGCGCACCGGCGACATCCGCCAAGACGGCTGCAAGACCGTCGGCACGCGCGAGATGGGCGACGCCATCATTGCGTCGCTAAACAGTGCCAAGTGAGAGCCATGACACAGCGATTCGCTGCGCTCGCCATTGCCCTCCTGCTCGGAACTGGCGCCCCCTGTCTTGCCGCCGAAGACGGCCGGGAGCCCATCACGGGCACGCCGCTCGGCGCAACGACGCCTGAAGAGCAGGCCCAAAAAGCGGCCCGCGAGGCCTGCAAGATCGAGATCTGCGACATTCTCGCGACCGGGGAGCAGCAAGGGCCGAACGTCGCCTGCGATGTCGCTTGGACCTGGCACGAGTCCGAGATCGTCGAGGCGCTCGGCGGGCGGATCGATTGGCCCTGGGGCAAGCTCGTTTGTCAGTCGAAGGTGAGACTCGAGCGCACGCAGCTTGCCGAGGCGATGCGCGCGCCGCGCTACAAGGCCATCGGAGAAACCCAGACCGTCCGCTGCTCGCTGCATCACGAAGACGGCAGGCCTTATGTCGTCGAGCTTGCGCTTGCGCCGCAGGTGACCTTCAAGAACGGCAAGGCGACCGGCGCCGCCATCAATTGGGGCCGGGTGACCGCGCCATCGGCGATCTATGCCCTGCTCTACGCGGCGACCAGCCTGGACAACTCCACCAACATTCTGGGGCCGGAGGTCGTGAGTCAGGTCAACAAATTTACCCGGGCGGACTGCGCCGAAGTGAAGGACGAGCTTCCGGGCCGGCGCGTTCGCTAGGGGGCGCATGCATGCCGGCAGCATCCGGCTTGCCCATAAAGAAACCGGTCGCTGGCGGCAGTGCCGCGGCCTAGCGCCCCAGCCGAACCAACGGTCATGTTACGGGCTTATACCTCTCCCAGGTTTTGGGACGGCATGTTGCGAGACCATGGACCAACGCACGACAAGAGCCCTTGATGACGCCGAGACAGGCGCGCTGCCCGCGCTCGGCGGCACAGCGTCCGGCCCCGCCGATACGCCGCATGCGCCCAATGCGCCGCATGCACCTAATGGACGGCGCACCTCCGTTGTGCTTCGCGAATTCCTGGAGACCGAGACGTCTGAGCGCATCAGCCTCGGCGCGCTGCGCGATGCGCTCGGCGATCGCGGCTTCGGCGTGCTGCTGCTGATCTTCGCTCTGCCGAACCTCGTGCCGCTCAATATTCCGCTGCTGTCGGCGGTGCTTGGCCTGCCGCTCGTGCTGCTTGCAGCCCAGCTCACCTATGGCCGGCCGAGACCCTGGTTTCCCGACTGGCTGAAGAACCGCTCGTTTCCGCGCGAGGGTTTCAAGGCCGTGGTCATGCGCACCCTGCCGGCGCTCGAGCGTGCCGAGAGGCTGTTGAGGCCGCGTCTGACCGGGCTTCTGTCCTGGCCCGGCGAGCGCGTGGTCGGCGGCATCGTCCTCTTCCTGGCGCTCATCCTCACGTTACCGATTCCCTTCGCCAACTTCCTGCCGGCCTTCGCCATTGCCATTTTCGCGCTCGCCATTGTCGAGAAGGACGGCGTGGCGGTGCTGGCCGGCATCGCCGTGGCCATCGCCAGTACGATCGTCGCCAGCGCCGTGGTGCTCGGCTTGGTCAAGGCGGCGCTGCTGCTCGTCTCAAGCCTCTTCGGCTAGGTTGACGATCGCGTTCTGCGCCAGCGGATCGACGGCGATTTCCGTGACCACGGGATGCTCGCCGTAGTAGCGGCGCAGCTGCACGAACGACCAGCCCGCGCCGAGCAGAGACAGCAGCATCGCCACCGACAAGGGGACACCGGCAGCGGCCAGCAACGCCGCGATCAAGCAACCGGCCGCGCCGCCCGCGTCCCAGCCGCCCTCGGTTGCCACGTGAAACCGCAAGGTGCAGGCCGAGCGTTTGGCCTGGTTGTACACCGCCGTCATCATGGTCGGCATATAGAGGCAGATCACCAGCGCGCCGAGCGCGTTGGCGACGACGGCGAGCGCCACATGGCCGGGTGCCGCGGCGCGCAGCAGGATCGTGACCATCAGCGCGCCGATAGCGTAGAGCACGGCCTTTCGCCCGTGACCTCTGTCGATCAGACGGCCCAGCACGAGACCGCCGACGGCACCCACGAGCGCCGCCAAAGCGAGCGCGCCGCCGAACGCGACAAAGCTCTCGCCAAGCGTGACGAACAGCGCGATCTCCCAGACGAACAGATAGCCGGCGCCGATCCAGCCATCCGCGGCGAACAGCTTCACGCCCGGCAGCGCGGCGCGGTAGGCGCCCTCAACCTGGCGGGGGACGACGACATCGGGCGTGAACAGCAGCGGTAGCGTGCCGAGCAGCAAGAACGCGCTGGTCACCCCGAACGCCACCCGCGGCCCGTAGGTGACGAGGATGAGACCCGTCACCAGGGGATTGACGATGCCGACCAGCGCGGCAAGCCCCTCGCGCGCGCCGACTTCAGAGCCGCGATGCTCGTGCGTGCCGAGCGCCGCGTAATAGGCATGAAACCCCGACCAGTAGAACGCATCGCCCACCGCCGCCATCGCGATCAGCGCGAACAGGGCGGGCCCGAGCCCGTCCACTTCGGCCAGGATGGGATAGGCCAGCGCGGTAAGCACCGCGCCCGCGATGACGATCGCCCGCATACCGGTGCGCACCGCGATCGGCACCACCAAGGGCCTGACGACGAAACGGCCGGCGAGAATCATCGCGAAGGTGGCGAGCACCCACGGCACGGAGATACCGGACTTCAGCAGATAGACGGCGAAGAACGCCCCGCCGCCACTCAGCGCCAGGCCATGAATGGCGTAATGTAGGTTCAGAAGATTGACGGTCTTGGAGCGGAAAAAGGCCATGGGGCGCCGAACCTAGGGCTGCCGCGATCCATATGCCAGCGGTTCCCGCAGCCCACGCTTAGGGGACCGACGAGAGCCGCTGGAGACGACTAGTCCGTACCGTGAACCGCGGCGGTCCGTGACGCGGGTGTAACCCGCCAGACCGTGTTGCCGACGTCATCGGCAACGAGCAACGCGCCATCTTTGCCGATCGCGACACCCACAGGGCGACCGCGCGCCTCCTCGTCCGCGTTGAGGAAGCCGGTCAGCACGTCCACCGGCTTGCCCGTAGGCTTGCCGCCTTCGAACGGCACGAACACCACCTTGTAACCGCTGCGGGGTTCGCGGTTCCACGAGCCGTGCTCGCCGACAAACGCACCGTCCGCGTAGGCCGGCGGCAAGGTGCTGCCGTCCGCAAAGGTGAGTCCGAGCGGCGCCACGTGGTTGCCTAGCGCATAGTCCGGCACGATGGCCTGTTTCACGAGGTCAGGCTTCTGCGGCTCCACGCGATCGTCCACATGCTGGCCCCAATAGCTATACGGCCAGCCATAGAACCCGCCCTCCTGCACATGGGTGAGGTAGTCGGGCACGAGATCGCTGCCGAGCTCATCGCGCTCGTTGACCACGGCCCACAGTTGATCGGTCCCGGGCGCGAAGGCGAGCCCCACAGGATTGCGCAGGCCCGACGCATAGACACGCGATTTGCCGCTCTCGACGTCGATCTCCAGGATCGCGGCGCGGCGCTTCTCCTTGCCGATACCATTCTCGGCGACGTTGCTGTTGGAGCCGACACCGGCGTAAAGACGCGTGCCGTCCGGGCTCGCCACCAGGCTCTTGGTCCAATGATGGTTCAGCGGGCCACCCGGCAAATCGGCGACCTTCTCGCCTTTCGCGGTGATCTGCGTGGCACCGTCCTCATACGGAAAGCGTATCACCGCATCCGTGTTGGCGACGTAGAGATCGGTGCCGATCAGCGCCATGCCGAAGGGCGAGTGGAGGCCTTTGAGAAAGACACTCTTAGTCTCGGCCTTGCCGTCGCCGTCCGCGTCGCGCAGCAGCATGATCTTGTTCGGGCTGGGCACGCCGGCGCCGGCATGACCCATGACGACCCCCATGATCCAGCCCTTGAGACCGTCACCATCGTCCGGGCGCTCCGGTCCGTTGGTCTCGGCGACGAGCACGTCGCCGTTCGGCAGGACGTAGAGCCAGCGCGGGTGTTCGAGATCGTTGGCGAAGGCTTGGACCTCAAGCCCCTTGGCCGGCGTGGGCTTCTCGCCCTCGGCCCAGGCCGTCGCCTCGGCGACGTTGACCCTGGGCAGTATGCCCTGACTGGGCTCGGGAATTGTAGGATTGGCCCCTTGTGAGGCTTCCTCCGGCAGATCGGCGGAATCGCAAGCTCCTAGGAGCAGCAGAAGCCCTGCCGCAAACGGCAGGGCATATTGTGAGAGAGTGGTCATATTGGCCTCTGATACGGGTTTCTGCTTTATCAACGCGCGAGAGCAGCCATCCGTTTCCAGCCAAATCGACGCGCCTTTACAACGGCGCGGCATTCCCATAAATCCGCCGAAAGACTGGCCGGAGCTGCCGGCCTAGGAGCGTCACCATGGGCTACAAAGTCGCCGTCGTCGGCGCGACCGGCAATGTCGGGCGCGAGATGCTCAATATCCTGGAAGAGCGGGAATTCCCCGTCGACGAGATTTTCGCCGTCGCCTCGCGCCGCTCGCAGGGCACCGAGGTGTCGTTCGGCGATCACCGGCTCAAGTGCCAGGATATCGAGAATTTCGACTTCAGCGGCGTCGACTTCGCGCTGATGTCGGCGGGCTCGGCGGTCGCCAAGGAATGGGCGCCGAAGATCGCCTCGAAGGGCTGCGTGGTGATCGACAATTCGTCTTACTGGCGCACCGATCCGGACGTGCCGTTGATCGTGCCCGAGGTGAACCCCGACGCCGTCTTGGGCTTCACCAAGAAGAACATCATCGCCAATCCGAATTGCTCCACTGCCCAGCTCGTCGTGGTGCTGAAGCCGCTGCACGACTATGCCAAAATCAAGCGCGTGGTGGTCGACACCTATCAGTCAGTCTCCGGCGCCGGCAAGGAAGCCATCGACGAGCTGTGGAACCAGACCAAGGGCATCTTCGTCACCGATACGCCCGAGCCCAAGACCTTCACCAAGCAGATCGCCTTCAACGTCATTCCTCATATCGACGTCTTCATGGACGACGGCTCGACCAAGGAGGAATGGAAGATGATGGTCGAGACCAAGAAGATCCTCGACCCCAAGATCAAGCTCACCGCCACTTGCGTGCGCGTGCCGGTGTTCGTCGGCCATTCGGAAGCCGTCAATATCGAGTTCGAGAACGAGATCACCGCCAAAGACGCGCGGAGAATCCTGCGCGAGGCGCCGGGCGTGCTGGTGGTCGATAAGCGCGAGCCCGGCGGCTACGTCACCCCGGTCGAATGCGTCGGCGACTACGCCACCTATGTCTCGCGCATCCGCGAGGACCAGACCATCGACAACGGCCTGTCGCTGTGGATCGTGTCCGACAATCTGCGAAAAGGTGCCGCCCTCAACACCATTCAGATCGCCGAGCTGATCATCGAGCGCAACCTTCTGAAGAAGGCGGCTTAGGCTTTAGGCGTCCTCGGGCAGCGGCGCGAAGCTGCCGGAGTCTTCGTCGAGCGCCAGCACCACGCCGCTGCCGATGTCGAAATGCATCCCGTGCAGTGAGAGCAGCCCTTCGGCCTCGCGCTCTTTTAGCGCATCGAAGGTGCGCAAATTCGCAAGCGACTGGCGGATACCGGCGAGCTCGAACGCCGTCTCCTGACCGAACGCCGCAACGTCGCTCTCCTTTACGTCGAGCCCGTCCAACAGCGTCAGCCAGCGCCCGATGAAGCTCGTGTCGTCGACCTTCCCCGCCAGCTTCTCGCGGTAGGCCGCAACACCGCCGCAATGGGAATGACCGAGCACGATGATGTTCGGCACGTTGAGCACGCTTGCGGCGTATTCCACCGCCGCACTGGTGCCGTGGAACTTGCCTTGCGGCTCGAACGGCGGAACGAGATTGGCCACGTTGCGCATGATGAACAGCACGCCTGGCCCGGCGTCGAAGATGGCCGACACGTCCACACGGGAATCACAGCAGGCAATGACCATTCCCGTGGGCGACTGGCCGAGTTCGGCAAGCTGGCGATAGCGCCCTTTTTCGGGTCCGTGCCGGTCGCGGCGAAAACGCCAATATCCATCGATCAACGGTTTTGGGAGCATTTTTTGTCTCTTTCTAAGCGGCGGCACAATCCCAGCCCCTCGGGCGTTTGTCTAGATGGAGTTTGCGCTCCATATACATTCGATAAGCAAACTCGATCACGCGTTTGGAACTGCCGTCTTGATCGGGCGATCCCCCAAGCGCGTAATGCAGCCGCCGGCACGACCTAGAAGCGCGAATCCAAATTGCGCCCGCCGGCGCGAGGAAACGAGGTCGAGGCCATGACGCGCAAGACGCGTAACCTCGAACCCTTATCTTGCGGCATGCAACAGCACGTCGTCGATCTCCGCTTGTGGGCGCTGGCGGTGCGTCCCTGGCGTGTTGCCCATGTCGCTCCGAAAGGAGTGCCGATATGGCAAAAGTTCTCTGTGTTCTCTACGACGATCCGATCGACGGATACCCGCCCAAATATGCGCGGGACGATATTCCCAAGATCGAGCACTATGCCGACGGTCAAGCCGCGCCCACCCCGAGCGCGATCGACTTCAAACCCGGCGAGCTACTTGGCAGCGTCTCGGGCGAGCTCGGGCTTCGCAAGTTCCTTGAGGACGCCGGCCACGAGCTGGTGGTGACGTCCGACAAGGACGGCGCGAATTCGGAGTTCGACAAGGAGCTCGTCGACGCCGACGTGGTGATCTCCCAGCCCTTCTGGCCGGCCTATATGACCAAGGAGCGCTTCGACAAGGCCAAGAACCTGAAGCTCGTCGTCACCGCCGGCATCGGCTCCGACCATACCGACCTGCAAGCGGCGATGGACAAGGACGTTACCGTCGCCGAGGTGACCTTCTGCAACTCGATCAGCGTCGCCGAGCACGTGGTGATGATGATCCTGTCGCTCGTGCGCAACTACATCCCCTCTTATCAGTGGGTGGTCAAAGGCGGTTGGAACATCGCCGATTGTGTCGAACGGTCCTACGATTTGGAAGGCATGCATGTCGGCACCGTCGCGGCAGGCCGCATCGGCCTTGCCGTGCTGAAGCGGCTCGCGCCCTTCGACGTGAAGCTGCACTACACCGACAAGCACCGGCTCGCGCCGGAGGTCGAGAAAGAGCTCGGCCTGATCTACCACCCCGACGTCGAATCCATGGTCAAGGTCTGCGACGTGGTGACCATCAACTGCCCGCTCCATCCGGAGACCGAGCATCTCTTCGACGACAAGATGATCGGCAAGATGAAGCGCGGCAGCTATCTGGTGAACACCGCGCGCGGCAAGATCGCGGATCGCGACGCCGTGGTGCGGGCGCTGGAGAGCGGCCATCTCGCGGGCTATGCCGGCGACGTCTGGTTCCCGCAGCCGGCGCCGCGCGAGCATCCGTGGCGCACCATGCCCCATCACGGCATGACGCCGCATATCTCGGGCACCTCGCTGTCGGCGCAAACGCGCTACGCCGCGGGCACGCGCGAGATCCTCGAGGACTTCTTCGCCGGCAAGCCAATCCGCGATGAATATCTCATCGTCGAAAGCGGCAAGCTGGCCGGTGCCGGTGCCCATTCCTACACGGCGGGCAACGCCACCAAGGGCTCCGAGGAAGCGGAGAAGTACAAAAAGGTCGGCTAACGCGAACCGAACCCGCGCCCCACGCGGGCTAAAGCCCCGCGCTCCTAAGGGTGCCGCCCTCTCCGGCCACCTGGGAGCGCGGGCATCTCGCCGGTTGCACCACACTGTCATGGCATCACACTGTCATGTCCCGTCGCATTGCGCGGGGCACGCGCGTAAATCTGGAACGGTGCGCCATATGCAACCGTTCTCAAGGCCGTTAGGTCTTGCGGTGATGGCGAAGCCCGGCCAGACTACCGGCAATAAAAGCGCAAAGCGTTTCTAGGGGGGATTGGCGAATGGCAACCGCGGCACAGGCGGACTCTGGGGGCATCTTTCATTGGCTCGACCGCTCACACACCGTAGCTAAGCCCGGCTTCAGCCGCTGGCTCGTGCCACCGGCGGCGCTCTGCGTGCATCTTTGCATCGGCCAGGTCTACGCCTTCAGCGTGTTCAACCTGCCGATGACCAGGCTCATCGGCATTACTGAATCCGCTCCTGACGACTGGAAGCTCACCGAACTCGGTTGGATCTTCTCCATCGCCATCGTCTTTCTTGGCCTCTCCGCCGCCTTCACCGGCACTTGGCTCGACCGCGTCGGTCCGCGAAAAGCCATGTTTACCGCCGCGCTCTGCTTCGGCGGCGGATTTCTCATCTCCGCGCTCGGCGTCCATCTGCACCAGCTCTGGCTCGTCTATCTCGGCTATGGCGTGCTCGGCGGCTGCGGCCTCGGCCTCGGCTATATCTCGCCGGTGAAAACGTTGATCACCTGGTTCCCCGACCGGCCCGGCATGGCCACCGGCATGGCCATTATGGGCTTCGGCGGCGGCGCCATGATCGCTTCGCCCCTGTCGGTCTGGCTGATGCAGCAATTCGCCACCCCGACCCATGTCGGGGTGATGGAGACCTTCGTCGTGCTCGGGCTCGTCTATATCTTCTTCATGATGATGGGCGCGGTCATCGTGCGCGTACCGCCGAAGGGCTGGGCGCCGGAAGGCTATGTGGCCCCGGCGCAGCCCAAGAAGCTGGTCACCACGGAGCATGTCCATGTGGACCAGGCGCTCAAGACCCCGCAATTCTATCTGCTGTGGGGCGTGCTCTGCTTGAACGTGACCGCCGGTATCGGCGTGCTCGGCCAGGCCTCGGCCATGAGCCAGGAGATGTTTCCCGGCCAGATCAGCGCCGCCGCGGCGGCCGGCTTTGTCGGCCTGTTGAGCCTGTTCAACATGGTGGGCCGCTTCTTCTGGGCCTCGACCTCCGACCATATCGGCCGGCGCAACACCTACATGATCTTCTTTGCGCTGGGCATGGTGCTCTATGCGATCGTGCCCTGGACCGGCAATATCGGCTCCGTAGCCCTGTTCGTCGCCTGCTACGCGGTGATCCTGTCCATGTATGGCGGCGGCTTCGCCACCATCCCCGCCTATCTCAAGGACGTCTTCGGCACGCGCTATGTGGGTGCCATTCACGGGCGCTTGCTGACCGCCTGGTCGGCGGCCGGCGTGTTCGGACCGGTCCTGGTGAACTACATTCGCCAGTACCAGATCGACAACGGCGTGCCTAAGGCCGACGCCTATTCGGTGACCATGTACATCATGGCGGGCCTGTTGCTGGTGGGCTTCGCCTTGAACTGGTTCATGCACCCCGTCCATGAGCGCCATCACATGAACCCTGAAGACGTGGACGCATAGGAGAGCCCGATGACTGAATCAAAGCACCATGAGGACGTCTCGGCCGCCAACACGATGAAGCTTGTTTTGGCATGGTCCTTCGTTGGGATTCCGCTGCTCTGGGGTGTCTACAACACCCTGGCCAAGGCGGTTCTGCTGTTCCACTAGCGGCCGGAATCGCTGAATAGAGCCTCTTTTGGGGCTTCAGCAGGCTGCAAGCGGCGCCTGGATTCCAGCCATACATCTGAATTACAAGGATTTTCTCTGTCAGAATCCGTTAATGTGGCTGTCAGGTTGCGTTCATGGACGCTTCATGCGGCTCTCATGCCCACACCCCATTATCTAGTCTTGAAGTTCACCGAAGGAGACGACCATGAAAGAGTGGCTGAAGCCCGAGATCACCGAGTCCGAAGCTGGTATGGAAGTTACTTCCTATCTCCCGGCCGAGCTCGACCGCGCTTAATTCCGCGCTGATCTAGCAAGTTTTCGAGAATGGCGGTCCCAGCGATAGCGGGGCCGCCATTTTCTTTTGTGCGCCAGCCTTCGCGCCCGCGCCATGCCGCGCCCGCGCCTTTGCCGCCTCTCCCCCCTGCGACATTCTGTCAGACTCCCGTAATCTGGCTGTCAGACCCCGTTCATGGGCGCTTCATGCGGTTCTCATCCCTGGCTCCCATTATCTAGGCTGTAGTCAACCAGAGGAGACGACCATGAAAGAGTGGCTGAAACCTGAGATCACCGAGTCCGAAGCCGGTATGGAAGTGACGTCTTATCTCCCGGCCGAGCTCGACCGCGCTTAATTAGCGCGAACCGAACTTTCTACGTTTTCGCTGAAATGGCGGTCCTTGCGAGATGCGGGGCCGCCATTTTGGTTTTTGCGTCCCACCTTCCCCTCCGATCGCCCCCGAGAGTGGGGTGACAGCGCACCTCCGCGAAATTAAGGTCCGCCCGCCAGGCGGCCTCTCGGCCCTTCGACAGACCGCCTCCCCGCTGCTTTTTGCGAGAGGTGCGACCCCATGTCATGGGCTTTACTTGTGCTTGCCGGGCTGTTCGAGATCGGCTTCGCCTCGACCCTGAAGCTCACCGATGGCTTCACCAAGCTCTGGCCGACGCTGATTTTCACGGTCTGCATCGTCTTGAGCTTCCTCCTCCTCAACAAGGCTCTGAAGGAGATCCCCATCGGCACGGCCTACGCCGTGTGGACCGGCATCGGTGCCGCGGGCACTGCCATTATCGGCATCCTCGTCTATAAGGAGCCCTCCACGGCGCTGCGGCTGTTCTTCATCGCCACGCTGATCGGCTCCATCATCGGCCTCAAGCTCGCAACAAAATGACCGACACCAACGCACAGAAGATCGACCGGACCGTCACCGGCAACTATTTCGAGGATTTCAAGCTCGGCCAGGAGATCGTGCACGCGACCCCGCGCACGGTCACCGTCGGCGATACCAGCGTCTACACCGCGCTCTACGGCGGCCGCTTCGCCGTGCAGTCGTCCGACGCCTTCGCGCAGTCCATCGGCTATCCGCGCTCGCCGATCGACGACATCCTGGTGTTCCACTTCGTCATCGGCAAGACCGTGCCGGACATCTCGCGCAACGCCATCGCCAATCTCGGCTATGCCGAGTTCCGCTTCGAGACCCCCGTCTATCCGGGCGACACCATCGCCTCGGTGTCGGAGGTGATCGGCGTCAAACAGAACTCCAACGGCAAGAACGGCACGGTCTATGTACGCACCACGGGGCGCAACCAGAACGGCAAGGTCGTGCTGCGCTTCAAGCGCTGGGTGATGGTCACCAAGCGCGACAGCGACGCGCCGGCGCCGGAGACCGTCATTCCGGACCTTGAGACGAGCGTCGAGCCGGAATCCCTCGGCCAGGCGCTGCCGCCCTTGAAGCTCAAAGTGTACGACTACGCCCTGGCCGGTAGCCCACGCCGCTGGGAGGATTACGCGACAGGCGACAAGATCGACCACGTGGACGGCCAGACCATCGAGGAGGCCGAGCACCAGATGGCCACGCGCCTCTATCAGAACACCGCGCGCGTCCACTTCAACCAGCACCGCGAGGCTCAGGAGCGCTTCGGCCGCCGCCTCGTCTATGGCGGCCACATCATCTCTATCGCCCGCTCGCTGAGCTTCAACGGCCTGGCCAATGCGTTCCACGTTCTTGGGCTGAACGGCGCCCGTCACGCGGCCCCAAGCTTCGCCGGCGACACCATTTACGCCTGGAGCGAGGTGCTCGACAAAGCCGAGCTTCCCGGCCGCTCCGATTTGGGCGCGCTGCGCTTGCGCACTTTCGCCGTAAAGGACCGCAATTGTGCCGACTTCCCCGGCGTGAAGGCGGACGGCAAGCTCGAGGACGAGGTCGTGCTCGACATGGACTATTGGGTCGCCCTGCCCCGCTAGATCGAACTCCGCTAGACTGTCGGGCGTTGCCTTGTAAGAGGATCGAGTATCAGGAGGCCTATGATGACCCCCATGACGTTTTGGCGCGTCAGCGCCTTTGCTGCCGGGCTGGCGCTGTCCGCCCCGGCTTTCGCCGCCGACCAAGCCAGCGCCACGTTGTTGGACCCCGAGGGCAAGGAGGTGGGCAAGGTCATCTTGACCGCCGTCCCCACCGGCGTCCTGCTCGCCGCCAACCTCACCGCCCTGCCGCCCGGCGATCACGCCTTCCACATCCATGGCGTCGGCAAGTGCGAAGCGCCCGATTTCAAATCGGCCGGCGGCCATTTCAACCCGGAAGAAGACGAGCACGGCCTGATGAACGAGGCGGGCCCGCACGCGGGCGACATGCCCAATATCCACGTGCCCGAGTCAGGCGTGCTGAAGATTGAGGTTCTGAACCAGATGGTGAACCTGAAGCAGGGCCTGCTGGACGAGGACGGCTCGGCCATCGTCATCCACCAGGGCCCGGACGACTATGTCTCCGACCCGGCGGGCGACGCCGGACCCCGCATCGCTTGCGGCGTCATCACCAGATAGGCTTGACCAAATAGGCTTGCGAGCCCTTCAAGACCGGCCCGCGAGACCGAAATAAACCTTCTGTCAAAGGTTTGCGACCCATCCTGACCCTCACGATTCGTAAAGCGTGGGGGACTAGCCAATGGCTTGGGAAGGTCCATTCGAGGGCATACTAGGCGGCGTGGCGTATATCGTCGGCTCGCATATCTGGGAATCCGTCGACGGCGGCCACACTTGGATCATGTCCAAATTCGCCGAAGACGTTGAGGCCTGCTACGAGGTCGCGCGGCCGGGGGCATGATGATCTCCTGACAACCGGCCGCGATGAGCGGACTAGCGAGGCTCGAGGGGCGGACCAAGAGACGCGGGCCGCCTGATTGCCCCTGCCCAACGACTGGGCTATGACAAGGCTCGTCTGGGCAACACGCGCTAATTACCAATGACAAACAAGCTAGAGGCAGAGCGTCCGCTCTCCCCGCATCTGCAAATCTATCGGCCGATGCTGACCATGATGATGTCGATCTTCCATCGCATCACGGGCGCATCCCTGGCCGTGGGCTTCGCGCTCCTCACCTGGTGGCTCGTGGCCATCAGCATCGGGCCGGAAGCCTATGCCACCATCGATAGCTTCTTCGGCAGCTTTGTGGGCCGCGCGCTCCTGTTCCTGTTCACCTGGGCGCTGATCCACCACATGCTGGGCGGCATCCGCCATCTGATCTGGGATACAGGCCACGGCCTCGACACGACCAGCATCGAGGTGTTCGCCTGGGCGACCATCATCTCCTCTGTCGTGCTGACGGTCCTGATCTGGGTCGCGGGCTACGCGCTGATGGGGAGCCACTAGCCATGGCCACACCGCTCAAGCGCGTCCGCGGCCTCGGCGCCGCCCATCGCGGCACGGAGACCTTCTGGCGTCAGCGGGTGACGGCGCTCGCCAATATCCCGCTGGTGATCTTCCTCGTGCTCTCGATCGTCGGCCATATCGGCGCGGACTACGGGCAAGTGAAAGCCTATATCGCCAACCCAATCGTCGCCGTGCTCATGCTGGCGCTGATCGTCTCCGCCGCGATCCACATGCGCATCGGCTTGAGAGAAATCATCGAGGACTATGTCCACGGCGAAGGCTGCAAGCTGGCAGCCCTCGTGGCGACCACGTTCTTCGCAGGGATTATCGCCATCGCCTGCACGCTTGCCATTTTGAAAATCAGTCTCGGAAGCTGACGCGTAATGCCTCAAGACGCCACACCTCAAGACGCCACGCCGCACAACGCCGTTCAGATCAACGGCCGCGCCTACGAAATCACCGACCACGCCTATGACGTCCTCGTCGTCGGCGCGGGCGGCTCAGGCCTTCGCGCCGTGGTCGGCGCCAGCGAAGCGGGGCTGCGCACCGCCTGCATCTCCAAGGTGTTCCCCACGCGCTCCCACACCGTGGCGGCCCAAGGCGGCATCGCCGCGGCGCTCGGCAATATGGGCCCCGACGATTGGCGCTGGCATATGTACGACACCGTGAAGGGGTCGGACTGGCTCGGCGACCAGGACGCCATCGAATATCTCTGCCGCAACGCGCCGCAAGCGGTCTACGAGCTCGAGCATTGGGGCGTTCCGTTCTCGCGCACCGATGACGGCAAGATCCTCCAGCGCGCCTTCGGCGGCATGACCATGGATTTCGGCAAGGGCCCGGCCAAGCGCACCTGCGCGGCCGCCGACCGCACCGGCCACGCCATGCTGCACACCATGTACGGCCAGGCCCTGCGCCAGTCGGCCGAGTTCTTCATCGAGTATTTCGCCATCGACCTGATCATGGATGACGAGGGCCGCTGCCGCGGCGTCATCGCGCTCGACATGGCCGACGGCTCGATCCACCGCTTCCGCGGGCATCAAACGATCCTCGCCACCGGCGGCTATGGCCGCGCCTATTTCTCCTGCACCTCGGCCCATATCTGCACCGGCGACGGCAACGCCATGGTCTTGCGCGCCGGGTTGCCGCTTCAGGACATGGAGTTCGTGCAGTTCCACCCGACCGGCGTCTACGGCGCCGGCGTGCTGATCACCGAGGGCGCGCGCGGCGAAGGCGGCTATTTGCGCAATTCCGAGGGCGAGAAGTTCATGGAGCGCTATGCGCCGTCCGCCAAGGACCTCGCCTCCCGCGACGTGGTGTCCCGCGCCATCACCATCGAGATCCGCGAAGGCCGCGGCCACGGTCCCGAGAAGGACTACATGCATCTGCATCTCGACCATCTCGACGAGGATATGCTGGCCGAGCGCCTGCCGGGCATTACCGACCTGGCCCGCATCTTCGGCGGCGTCGACGTGCGCAATGAGCCGATCCCGATCATCCCGACCTGCCACTACAATATGGGCGGTATCCCCACCAACATGCATGGCGAGGTGATCGCGCCGCGCGGCGACGATAAAGACGCCGTGGTGCCGGGCCTCATGGCGCTGGGCGAGGCGGCCTGCGTCTCCGTGCATGGCGCCAACCGCCTAGGTTCCAACTCGCTGATCGACCTTGTGGTATTCGGCCGCGCCGCGGCGCTCCGCTGCGCCGAGGTCGTGGGCAAGGACAGTGCCATCCCCGAATTGCCCAAGGGCGCGGGCGATGAGGCCATCGCCCGGCTGGACCGCTTCCGCTATGCCGACGGCGCGGCGCCCACCGCCGAACTCCGCTTGGCAATGCAGAAGACCATGCAGCGCGACTGCTCGGTGTTCCGCACCAAGGAAGTGCTGGCGGAAGGCGTGAAGGGCATCAAGCAGGTGTGGGATGACGCCGCCGACATTCAGGTGACCGACCGCTCGCTGATCTGGAACACCGACCTCATCGAGACGCTCGAATTCGACAATCTGATCTCGCAATCCGCGGTCACCGTGCAGGGCGCGCTGGCCCGCGAGGAATCCAGAGGGGCGCATGCCCGCGAGGATTTCCCCAAGCGCAACGACACCGAGTGGATGAAGCACACGCTGTCCTATGCGGACTACGGTACGCACACGGTGAAGCTCGACTTCCGCCCGGTGCATACCTTCACGCTGTCCAACGAAATCGCCTATATCGAGCCCAAAGAGCGGGTGTACTAAAGTCCGCGGGGTGAGCGAGGCGCCCGGCGATTTCTTGCCGCTGGATGGCTACAGCGTCAGGGGGTGGCCGGCCCGGCGAGCAGCTTTCCCACCACATCCTGAACCGAGGCGAAATCGAACGGCTTCGCGAGGACGAGATGGTTCTCGAAGTCCGAGTCCAGGCTGCCATCCCCCTGTCCCGTGGCAAAGGCGAAGGGGATCCCGCGACTGAGAAGAGCGTGGGCCAGCGGGTAGGAATCGCCGTCGCTAAGACGGACATCGAGGATTGCCCCGTCGAGGGCGGCCGCCGTGGCAAATTCGATCCCGTCCGCGACCGACAGCACCGGACCGACGACCTCGCAGCCGAGCTCGGTCAACCAATCCTCAACCAGCATTGAAATAAGCGGCTCGTCGTCGACGACTAAGATGCGCGGCACCAGAAAAACCCTTAAATGACTTGCCGGAACCTAATTGTATCAGGAGGATTACCGGTTAGCTACGACCGGCTTTAACCTGCCTTGGCCAACGGGTAATCGCAGTGCCTCACCGTCTCATCAAAGCCCGCCGCCTCCTCAGAAATTCCACATCTATCATCGTCGTCGGCTTGGCTCTGGTGGCCGCTTCCGTGGTCGCCGTGGGCCTGCTCGTGGTGCGTTCCAGCGAGGCGGATTTCTGGCTGGCGCACACCGTCAAAGTCCAGCAGGCCGGCGAGGCCCTGCTGAGCGAGATCCAATTGGCGGAGGGTGCCAAGCGAGGCTACCTGCTTACGCGGGACAGCGACTATCTGAACGAGTTCAATCAGTCCTCTGGCGCCATACCGCGCCTGCTTGGAGAGTTGAGCGATCTTGTCGCCGACAACAGCGATCAGGGTTTGCGTCTCGAGACTCTCCGACCGCTGGTCGACGCCAAGCTCGCCGAGATGGACGATACCCTGGAGCTCGATCAACGCGGGGAGCGCACCGAGGCGCTCAAGACGATAAAATCCGCCCGCGGCGAGGGGCTTTCGAAATCCATCCGCGAAGAGCTTTTCGAGTTTCTCAACGCGGAACGCCAACTCCTGAACATGCGCCAGGAAGAGGCCTCGGCGCTGCGCCGCTGGCTCGCGGCGTTGATCGGCGTGGCGCTGCTCACGGCGATGGTGCTCACCACCCTGCTCGCCATCGCCACAAGGCATGCGGTCTCGGACCTCATCGCGCGCACCCGCGAACTCGAAGAGGAGTCCTTGCGCCGCCAGGAGGCCGAGGATTCCTTGCATCAGGTGCAGAAGATGGAAGCCGTGGGGCAGCTCAGCGGCGGCATCGCGCACGACTTCAACAACCTCCTCACAATCATCATGGGCAATCTCGATACGATCAAACGGCGCGTCGCCAATGGGCCCAAAGAACTTGCCGCGAAGTTGGAGAAGCCGGTCGATGCCGCCTTGTATGGCGCGAAAAGCGCAGCCCAATTGACGCAACGCCTGCTGGCCTTTTCACGCCGCCAGGCGCTGGAACCTGATCGCGTCGACATGAACCGGCTTGTGACCAACATGGTAGAGCTGTTGAAGCGCAGCCTGGGTGAACAGATCAGTGTTGAGACGGTGCTCGGCGCGGGCCTATGGCCAGCCTTCATCGATCCCAATCAACTGGAAAACGCGCTGCTCAATCTCGCCCTCAATGCCCGTGCCGCCATGCCGGAGGGCGGCTGCCTCACGATCGAGACCGCCAACACCTATCTCGACGAGGCCTATTCGCGCCGCTTCGGCGATATCGAGCCCGGACAATATGTCGTGCTCTGCGTGACCGACACCGGGACCGGCATCCCCGCCAACATTATCGATCATGTGTTCGAACCGTTCTTCTCGACCAAGTCTGCCGGCGAGGGTTCGGGGCTCGGTCTCTCCATGGTCCACGGCTTCGTGAAGCAGTCGGGGGGGCACATACGCATCTACAGCGAGGAGGACGACGGCACCACGGTGAAGCTCTATTTGCCGCGGATGACGAGCGCGGAGGAGCGTACCGCCGCCCCCGCTGCCAAGGAGGATACGACACCGGTGCCGCGCGCCGAGCCGAAAGAGACCATCCTCTTGGTCGAGGACAATCCCGGCGTACGGGACTACGCCAAGGGTGTGCTCCAATCGTTGGGCTACCACGTGATCGAGGCGGTGAGCGCGGAGGATGCCTTGGAGCTGGTCGGCTACGACGCCGAGATCGACCTCATGTTCACTGACGTGGTGCTGCCCGGAGCCACTGGCCGCGACCTCGCAGAGGCAATGCGGCGCAACTATCCCTCCCTGCCGGTCCTTTACACCACCGGCTACACCCGCAACGCCATCGTCCACCAAGGGCGGCTCGATGCGGACGTGCAGCTCCTCAACAAGCCCTACACCGAGCAGGATCTCGCCCGCAAAGTGCGCGAAATGCTGGACCAGGCGTGAGCCCGCGACGCAAAGGGGCCTTGCCCGGATCGCCCCCGCTCGGTACCTACTAAGGAAATGGCGGATCAAAACCGGCCTGGGCAGAGGTAGACAGACATGGTCCAATTCACGCTTCCCACGAATTCGAAGATCAAAAAGGGCAAGGCATGGAACCCGCCCGCTAAGGACGCGGAGGACGGGCGCTGGCGCGAATACCGCATCTACCGCTTCGACCCCGAGACCGGCGAGAATCCGCGCGTCGACACCTATTGGGTCGACATGAACGATTGCGGGCCGATGGTTCTCGACGCGCTGCTGTGGATCAAGAACAAGATCGACGCCACGCTGACCTTCCGCCGCTCCTGCCGCGAAGGCGTGTGCGGCTCCTGCTCCATGAACATCGCCGGCACCAACACGCTGGCCTGCACCATGCACGCCGACGATGCCAAGGGCGCGATCGCCGTCTATCCGCTGCCACATATGCCGGTGATCAAGGACCTGGTCCCCGACATGACGCAGTTCTACGCGCAGCACCGCCAGATCGAGCCTTGGCTCCAGACCGACAGCCCTACCCCGCAAAAGGAATGGCGTCAGTCCCATGAGGACCGCGAGAAGCTGGACGGGCTCTACGAGTGCATCTTGTGCGCCTGCTGCTCCACCGCCTGCCCGTCCTATTGGTGGAACAGCGACCGCTATCTCGGCCCGGCCATTCTCCTGCAGGCCAACCGCTGGATCGAAGACTCGCGAGACGAGCATACCGGCGAGCGCCTCGACGATCTGGAGGACCCGTTCCGGCTATATCGATGCCATACCATCCTCAACTGCACCAAGGCGTGCCCCAAGGGGCTGAACCCGGCGGCGGCCATCGCCAGTCTGAAACGCAAGATGGTGGAGCGGACTTAAACGTTCGAGGTCCCAAGCATGATCGACCATATCGGCATGCCGGTCAGCGACATCGCCCGCGCCACAGAGTTCTATCTGAAGGCGCTTAGCCCGCTCGGCATCTCCATGATCATGCAGATCTCGGCCGAGCAAACCGGCCAAGGCGCGGCGGTCGGCTTCGGCGCGGAAGGAAAGCCATTCTTCTGGATCGGGGAAGGCGAGAAGGCGGGCGACCACGTCCATGTGGCCTTCGCGGCGCCATCTCGCGCCGACGTGGATGCCTTCTACCAGGCGGCGCTGGCCGCAGGCGGCAAAGACAATGGCGCGCCGGGCTTGCGGCCCATCTACCATGCCAATTATTACGGTGCCTTCGTGCTCGATCCGGACGGCAACAATATCGAAGCCGTCTGCCACGCGGGGTGACGCCTAGCGCGGACAGCGCGGCAGCGAGAAGGTGCAGGAGGGCGCGCCCTCTTTGCGCATCGCTTCCGCCTTCTTCTCGTCCTTCTCGCTCTGCCAGTCGTAGGGGCTGCGCACGTTCATATGCGCATAGCTCACGCGCACCAGCGTGCCCTTCTCGAAGGTGAGGCTCGCCGAGCAGGTGGCGTTCTTTACGGCCTCGGTGGTCGGCACGGGGCCCGCGCCGCTATAGTGGTAGATCAGCGTCTCGGTGGTCTTGCCCGCGGGGATGCGGGAGCGCGGCTGGCCGGCGCACGTCAACACCTCCGCCTTGCTCATGCCGACATAGGCCTTGCCGTAGTCGACCCGCGTGAGCTGCGAATAGGCGTCTTGGGGGCCGGAGCCGCCGGCGCAGCCCGCGCTGGCTCCTGCAAACGCTGCCGCGAGCCCGAAGCCCACCAGGTCCTTCCGCCAAGAATTCCGCAAATCCATGCCTTTTAATACGCCTGAGAAGGCCGTAGCGCCAGATTGCGCGGTTTTGGCGGCAAGGCATGCGCCCCTATGGGGACCGCGGGCTAATTGAAGGTGAGCACCCGGCTGCGGAATCCCTTCTTGGCTTCGTTGGCGCCTTCCAAGTGTTTGCACTCTGTGCCGTCGACCATCACGCCGCCGTCGTCGCTGAGGATCTGAACCTGATTGGTACCGGGAACGGCAAACAGGGCCTCCGGGTGCAGGTCCGTCAGCAGGGTGGCGGCGTCGATCTGCTGTGGCGTGGCGTCGCTTGCACCAGACCAGCGGAACAGCGCAAACGACCCATCGTCGTTGTAAGGCCCGGCGACAATCAGATAGTCCGCGCCGACGCGCTCGAGGCTGCGGATGCCTTTGCCGCCCAGGTCGAGCTCCACCGGCGCGCCGAACCTGGCCTTCTCACCCTTGAGCACCTTGTTCGGATTTTTGAGCGGGACCATCAGCGCTTTCCCCTGGGGGATTGGATTGCGGAAGCCGATGAGAAGACCGCCATCGGGTGTCGCGGCCAAGCCTTCGATGTTGAGCGCGCCCTCCTGCTCCGGGTCTTTGCGCGCGGCCGCATCCTCGAGATCGTAGGCGGCAAGCCCGGGCGCGGCGATCATCTCCTTCACCACGTCATTTGAGTATTTTGCGGGTCTCTGGAGTGTGGGCGGCGAGCCCGCAACGATGTCCGTGGCAAAAAAGCGCCGCCGCTTTTTCTTGTCCTTCGAATGCGAGGCGATCCAGTAGATCCGGTCGCCGACGCGCGCGGTGCCTTCGAGATCCACTTCCTTCGTGGGCTTCGCTTTGAGGGACTCGCTGAGATCGAGACGGTCGACGATATCCGGGTCGCCCCGGCGATAGATCCAAAGCGTATTGGTCTCGTCGTCCGCGACGGCGAAATGATCGCCATCCAGGGCAACCGCCCCCGAGGCGTCGCAAATCCCGCGATAGTCGAAGGCCACGGGGTCCGCGAAGGCAGTCCCAGCCAAAAGCGCGCCGGCGACGACCGCCGATGCGAGGCAAATGCCAGATCTGGGTCTCGGCGGCATGGGCAAGCCCTCCCGGCCGCATAGTCTAGCGATCGAGGAGGTCGATACAACTTAAACTTGTATATTTTGGATATGCTACCTTCTGCCGCGCGGACGTGCCCCGGCGAGACGGCATTGCCATGCCGGTTCCCTCCACCTTCGTGAGCGGTTGCTGGAGATGGCATGATGTGGATGGCCACCCGGGTCCGGCTTCGCCGGCCCGGGCGCAGGCTCAAGACGAGCCCGGCCATGACAAAGGAGGAGGTGCCGCAGACCTCAATCCAGCCGCTTGCCGACATTGCTGGAGATGCGCCAGCCCATGGCGCCGAGCTGCGCGGTGGCGCGCTTGCTCGCCCGGCCCGTGAGCCACATCTGGCCGCGCGCGTTCGACGCCAACTGCTCGATCGGCGCGCTCCAATAGATGTAGTCCACCGGCAGGATCGAGACGGTGCCCTGCCCGGTCTTCACCATGGGTGCGGGCCCGGCCTGAATGAAGCCCGTGACCGGCGCGATCTTCTTGTTGTAGCGCGCGATCAGCTCCGACTGGCGGCGGTAGTAGAACGCCATCTCGATGGAGCTCGCCCGTGACGCGGTCTCGATATAGATCTGCCGCCCGCCAACACTGCCCAAGGTCTTGAGCGCCACCACGATGACGGCCTTGTCGGTCGGCGTCAGATGCGGGTTCCCATAGAAGGCGTTTTGCGCACTCGCCGAGATGCCCATGGCGGTGAGGAATTTGCGGCCTTCCTGCTCGAGCTGCGCCGCGGTCTTGTCGCGCAGCGCCTCGCGCAGCTTCTGGCTGGTCGAGGTCGCGCTGATGGCGATGCCCACGCCGCCGGTCACGAAGCCGAGCCCCACATTCACGCCGGTATTGCCGATGGCGCTGGCCGTGGCCAGCCGCGTCAGTTCATCATGGAGCGGCTTGAAGCTGGTATAGGGATCCACCCCGAGATCGAAGGCGAGCTTGCGGCGGGCTTCGGCGCCACCGGTGACCGAGGCGACAAGCCCTTCCTTGCGCGGGTCGGTCGCCTTCATCGCCGCGCCGACGCTACCGAACAGATTGCCGACGCCCTTGAATGTGTCGCCGATCGTCTTGGCGGGCTTGGTGACAAGCCCCTTCGCCGTGCCGAGCGGCTTGAGTGCGGTGCGCCCCGCAGCATCCACCAGCGTCTCGGCGCCGCCGATCTGCTGAAGCTTCGCCGTGGCTTCCATCTCGCGCGCCCGCACGCGCAGCAAGGTCGTGCCTACGATGCGGTACGTGCCCCACTGGGTGTCGACGTCGAAGATGTATTGATAGTTCTCCAGCCCGACCTGGTTGCGGACGGTGTAATAGGGGCTCTTGAGCAGTGAGGGCGGCAGCACCTGCCGCGCCGTGAAGGACGGCGCCCGCTCGTAGCCTGCAGCGTGCCCGGTGGTGCCGGCGCCAAACCCGGCGACGGCCAACAGGAACAACAGCGGAAGATGCCTGGCTCCGCGCATGACGAACAACCCCCCGTGACGCGACCGACTGAAGGCGCGGCCTGCTTCCCCCGCCACCATAGCCGGAAATGAGCAGTCCGAGAAGGCGCGCACCGGCGATCACACCGCTGCGACATGCTGTCGGGCCCCGGAACCTGCCCTCTGCTCATCCGTTTATTCGGTATGGAAAAGCCAACGAAAGGAGGCTTCTAATGAAGAACATTCTTCGCAATGGCGCGCTCGCCCTGTCGCTCGTGGCAGGCGCCGCGCTGATCGCCGCGCCGGCATCGGTCGTTGAGGCCAAGTCTATTCAACGCGATGGTTATTTCGGCGGCACCTGGGCACCCATCGGGCCTAAGGATAATCGCTACGTGAAGCGCCATCACCGGAACCACGGCTACTACGCCCGTGGCTATCGGGACCGCTATGGGCCGCGCTACAGTTATGACGTTCCCCGTTATCGCTACGGCTACCGCGCGCCGTATGACTACGGTTATGACCGCGGTCCGGGCTTCAGCATCACCATCCGCTAAAGCCATAGCGCCGAGACGTACGAGAGCCCTTCCCGCGCCGGGAGGGGCTTTCGCACGCTTGGGCGCCTAATAGGCGATGGCGAAATAGATCACGTAGAGCCAGCTGAAAAATCCGTGGATGATGGCCCATAGGATCGAGTGGTTGTTGTCGTAGGAGATCGCGATGGCCAGCGCCGAGCCGAAGCCGATGCCGTACTGAGCGCCCGTCCAGGTATAGGTCATGATGTCCTCCGCGAAGTTTTCGCGCCACTGTAGCGTCATTTGACTATCCTCGGGGCAAGTGGCGTGCGTTAGAGTGCGCCCCATGATCGCAAGCCCATTCAAACCAAAACGCGTCACGGTCTTTGGCGCCCTGGCAGTCATCGGCCTGGTCGGCGCAGGTCTGGTCGGCACAAGTCTGCTCGACACAGGCCTGCTCGAAGCACGGGAAAACGGCCCGACGCCCAAGGTGGAGGCCCAACACCTTCTGACCCAGCCCGTAGCCGGCGACCCCACCAAGGAGGTGGACATCCAGCTCTACACGTTTCCGCCGGGAAGCGCCGTGCCCTGGCATATCCACCCCGGCGCCCAGGAGTTCGAGTATGAGCTCGAGGGAACGCTGATGATCGAGGTGGCAGGCGAACCGCCGCGCGCCCTGAAGGCCGGAGAGGCGTTCCACTTGGCGCCGGACGTGGTGCATCGCGGCTGGAACGCCAGCAAGACGGAAGCCGCCAAGATCTATGTGGTCCGCATCAAGCCTGTGGGAGAGCCGTTGGCCGAGATCGTGAAGCCGCCGGAGGCGGCCGCCTCAGACGGCCCCGCGCCGGAAGCCTATCCGGGGTTGCAGCCTTAGAGGATGTTCGGCGCTATCGCGAGATCATGCGGCACGCCGGGGCTTCAACAGTGCCCACAAGCCAACCGCCCAGGCGCCGGCCATCACCACCCAATAAAACACCTTCGCGGGCGTCCCCAGTTCCATGCCGAGCGCCGATCCCGCGAACGTGCCGAGCCCCGCCACGAGCGTGTAGAACGCGGCGAAAGCGAGCACGAAGGCGGTGGCGAAGCGCGGGCGGAAGAAGCCAATCAGCGTGCCCACCAGCCCCCAGATGAAGTCGACGCCGGCCTGGAGCGGATTCAGGCGGAAGCCCGGTGGAAAGCTCTGCGGATCGGTCTCAAAGCCATAAAACAGGAAAGAGACCAGCATGATGCCGCCCAGCGCCAGGAAATAGGCGCTGCACCGCGCGGCCCACACGACGAGCGGCAGCGCCGGGGTCCGATCCAGCTCCTCGTCCGTTGGCGCTGGCCTCTCTTTATTTTTGGGCGGCCGCGTCTCCGCCATGGGCAACCTCGAATCTCTGCACGTCCAGATCAACCCTATCCGATCGCCCCGGTCCCGGTCCACCGGAGCCCCTGAGCCCCCGCCCTGACCGCTTCACGCGATTCCCCACCTTGCGCGAACGCCCGATTGCATTTAACCAACCCCCAGTTTCACGCGGGGCCGGCATGCGCGGAAAACGGCCCATTTCAGCAAGCCTTTTAGAAGGGGATTTTCATGGCGCGGAGTAAGATTGCACTGATCGGCGCCGGCCAGATCGGCGGCACCATCGCCCACCTTGCCGGAATCAAGGAGCTTGGCGACATCATCCTGTTCGACGTGGTGGACGGTGTCCCTCAAGGCAAGGCGCTGGACCTGTCGCACTCCGCCCCCGTCCATGGCTTCGCCCCCAAGTTCAAGGGCGCCAACGAATATGCCGAGATCAAGGACGCCGACGTGGTGATCGTCACCGCCGGCGTGCCCCGCAAGCCCGGCATGAGCCGCGACGATCTGCTCGAGATCAACTTGAAGGTCATGGAGCAGGTTGGCGCCGGGCTTCGTAAGTACGCGCCTGAAGCCTTCGTCATCTGCGTGACCAATCCCCTCGACGCCATGGTCTGGGCGCTCCAAAAGACCTCCGGTCTGCCACGCAACAAAGTGGTCGGCATGGCCGGCGTGCTCGACAGCGCCCGCTTCCGCTTCTTCCTCTCCGAGGAGTTCGACGTCAGCCCGCAGGACATCCACACCATGGTGCTTGGCGGCCATGGCGACACCATGGTGCCGCTGATCCGCTATTCGTCGGTTGCGGGCATTCCGCTCGCCGACCTCGTGAAGATGCGCTGGATCACTCAGAAGCGGCTCGATGAAATCGTGCAACGCACCCGTGACGGCGGCGCCGAGATCGTTGGCCTGCTGAAAACGGGTTCCGCCTATTACGCCCCGGCCACCGCCGCCCTCGACATGGCAGAGTCCTATCTCAACAACGAGAAGCGCGTGCTTCCCGCCGCCGCCTATCTGAACGGCGAATACGGCGTGAAGGGCATCTACTCCGGCGTTCCCGTCATCATCAGCGACAAGGGCGTCGAACGCGTTATCGAACTCGACCTGTCCTCCGCGGAGAAGGACGCCTTCATCCATTCGGTTGAATCTGTGAAGGCTCTGGTCGAGCTTTGCCAGAGGATCGCGCCCAACCTGGCCTAGAGAGTCTCATGAACATTCACGAATATCAGGCCAAGGATCTGCTCAAGGCCTTTGGTGCACCGGTGGCCAAGGGCTATATCGCCACCACGGCGGAAGAAGCCGCGGAACAGGCGAAAAAACTCGACAGCGAAATCTTCGTCGTCAAGGCGCAGATCCATGCCGGCGGCCGCGGCAAAGGCGGCGGCATCAAGCTGGTCAAGACGCTTCAGGAGCTGCACGCCGAGGCCGACCGCATGATCGGCAAGCCGCTCATCACGCCCCAGACCGGACCGAAGGGCCGCGTCGTGCGGTCCGTCTATGTGGTCGAGGACACGAGCATCGCCCGGGAGCTCTATCTCTCTCTTCTGGTCGACCGCGCCACGGGCCGCGTCGCTTTCGTCGCCTCCACCGAAGGCGGCGTGAATATCGAAGAGGTCGCGGCCAACACGCCGGAGCTGATCACCACCATCGACGTGGACCCCGCTTCGGGTTTGAGCGCCTTTCACGGCCGGGTCATCGCTTCGGCGCTGAACCTCGAGGGCGATCTCGCCAAGCAGTGCGCCAAGCTCATCAAGACGCTCTACACGCTGTTCATGGAGAAGGACGCGAGCCTCATCGAGATCAACCCGCTCGTGGTGACGGGTGACGACAGGCTCGTGTGCCTCGACGCCAAGATGGGTTTCGAGGACAACGCCCTGTTCCGCCATCCCGACATCGAAGCCTTGCGTGACATTCACGAAGAGGACCCGGCCGAGGTCGAAGCCTCCAAGCACGACCTCTCCTATGTGAAGCTCGACGGCAGCATCGGCTGCATGGTCAACGGCGCGGGGCTCGCTATGGCCACCATGGACATCATCAAGCTCTATGGCGGCGAGCCGGCGAACTTCCTCGACGTCGGCGGCGGCGCCACCAAGGAGCGCGTCACCGAGGCGTTCAAGATCATCCTGTCCGACCCCAACGTGAAGGGTGTGCTGGTCAATATCTTCGGCGGCATCATGCGCTGCGACACCATCGCCGAGGGCATCATCGCCGCGGCGAAGGAGACGAACATCGCCGTGCCGCTGGTCGTCCGCCTCGAAGGCACCAACGTGGAGCGCGGCAAGGAGCTACTCTCCGAATCCGGCCTCGCCATCATCCCCGCCGACGACCTCGACGACGCCGCGAAGAAGGCCGTCGCCGCGATCAAAGCGGCGGCTTGAATTTTGCAGGGCAGGCTTTCCGCCTTTTGTCACCAATCCTTCCGCTAACCGGCTTAACCTCACATCATGTCCGTACTCGTCGATAAGAACACGCGCGTCATCTGCCAGGGCTTCACCGGCTCCCAAGGCACCTTTCACACCGAGCAGGCCATCGCCTACGGGACCAAGATGGTCGGCGGCGTCACGCCCGGCAAAGGCGGCACCACCCATCTCGATCTGCCGGTGTTCGATACGGTCCGCGAGGCGGTCGAGGCGACCGGCGCCGAAGCGTCCGCCGTCTATGTGCCGCCGCCATTTGCCGCAGACGCCATTCTCGAGGCCATCGACGCCGGCCTGCGCCTTGTGGTCTGCATCACCGAGGGCGTGCCCGTGCTCGACATGGTCAAGGTGAAGCGCGCGCTTAGCGGCTCGGATACGCGCCTGATCGGGCCGAACTGCCCCGGCATCATCACCCCGGGCCAGTGCAAGATCGGCATCATGCCCGGCCACATCCACACGCCCGGCAGGGTCGGCATCGTGTCACGCTCCGGCACCCTCACCTATGAGGCCGTGGCGCAGACCACCGCCGTGGGTCTCGGCCAGACGACCTGCATCGGCATCGGCGGCGATCCCGTCAACGGCACGGACTTCGTCGACGCGCTGTCGCTGTTCCTGGAGGACGACGCCACCGAAGCCATCATCATGATCGGCGAGATCGGCGGCTCGGCCGAGGAAGAGGCCGCCGAGTTCCTCATCGCCGCGGGCAACAAGAAACCGATTGTCGGATTTGTCGCCGGCGCCACGGCGCCGCCCGGGCGCCGCATGGGCCATGCCGGTGCCGTCATCTCAGGCGGCAAAGGCGACGCAAAGAGTAAAATTGAGGCAATGCAAGAGGCCGGCATCGTCGTTGCGCAGTCGCCTGCGGCCCTTGGAACGACCCTTGCAGGAATTTTCAAGTAAAGGTAAGCCGGGCGCCTAACGCTCGCCTTGATTGCCCGGCACGCCGGTGTTCCAGTAGCGGACCGGCAGGTTGGTGCAATGACACGACACGAACTGAACGAGGTGTTTGCCTACACATCGTTCCTGGATGGCGCGAACGCTACTTATCTGGCGGAGCTCTACGCGCTCTACGAGACCGACCCCGCCTCACTCGACCCCGAATGGCAGAGCTTCTTCGCCAGCCTCGGCGATGAGGCCATGGACGTGCTGGCCGACGCCAATGGGCCGTCTTGGTCGCCAGGCAAGGCCACGCAGCCGATCACCAAGAGCCTGACCGGCGCCCTGACCCAGCAGCAGGCCCTCGATGCCGCCCGAGATACGCTCGGCGCCCGCATGCTGATCCGCGCCTACCGGACCCGCGGCCATCTCATCGCCGAACTCGATCCACTTCAGCTCATCAGCCGCGGCGAGCATCCGGAGCTCAACCCCAAGACCTACGGCTTCACCACGGCCGATTACAGCCGGCCCATCTATATCGGCGGGGCGCTCGGCTTCGAGTTCGCCACCCTGCGGCAAGTCCTCGACATTCTGAAGAAAACCTATGCCGGGCCGATCGGCTACGAATACATGCATATTTCCGACCCCGAACAGCGGGCCTGGATGCAGGAACGCGTCGAAGGCAAGGACGGGGAGGTCCGCTTCACCGACCAAGGCAAGCGCGCGATCCTCGCCAAGCTCATCGAGGCCGAGGGCTCCGAACGCTTCCTCAACGTCAAATATACCGGCACCAAGCGGTTCGGCCTGGACGGCGGCGAGTCCATGGTCCCGGCGCTCGAACAGATCATCAAGCGCGGCGGTCAACTCGGCGTACGCGACATCGTCATCGGCATGCCCCATCGCGGGCGGCTCAATGTCCTCGCCAATGTCATGGCCAAGCCCTATCGCGCGATCTTCAACGAGTTTCGCGGCGGCTCGGCGCAGCCCGACGACGTCGAAGGCTCCGGCGATGTGAAATATCACCTGGGCGCCTCCTCCGACCGCGAGTTTGACGACAACCGCGTGCACCTGTCGCTGACCGCCAACCCCTCGCATCTGGAGAGTGTCGATCCGGTCGTGCTCGGCAAGGTGCGCGCCAAGCAGGACCAGATCGGCGACCGGGAGCGGAAAGAGGTGCTGCCGCTCCTGCTCCACGGCGACGCGGCCTTTGCCGGCCAGGGCGTGGTGGCCGAGTGCTTAGGGTTGTCGGGCTTGCGCGGTCACCGCACCGGCGGCCCGATCCACTTCATCGTCAACAACCAGATCGGCTTCACCACCGCGCCGCGCTTCTCGCGCTCCTCGCCCTACCCCTCCGACGTCGCCAAGATGATCGATGCGCCGATCTTCCACGTGAACGGCGACGACCCGGAAGCCGTGGTCTACGTCACCAAGATCGCCACCGAGTTCCGCCAGCTGTTCGGCAAGCCCGTCGTCATCGACATGTTCTGCTATCGGCGGCACGGCCATAACGAGGCCGACGAACCGGCGTTCACCCAACCCTTGATGTATCAGCGCATCGCCAAGCACCCGGGCGTGGTGGAGACCTATGCCAATCGCCTGATCGAAGAGGGCCTTTTCACCGAGGAAGAGGTCGAGGACCTGCAGGCTCAGTTTCGCGCCTTTCTCGAGGAGGAGTTCCTGGCCGGCGAAACCTACCGCCCGAACCGCGCCGACTGGCTCGACGGGAGATGGTCGGGCATCGGCTTCGCCGAAGAAGGCGCCCGCCGGGGCACGACCGGCGTCGACCTCGACGCGCTTCGCCAACTCGGCCGCAAGCTGACCACGATCCCCGAGAGCTTCACGCCGCACAAGACCATCGCGCGCATCATGGAGAGCCGCGGAAAGATGATCGACGAGGGGAAAAGCATCGACTGGGCCACGGCGGAATCGCTCGCTTTCGGCACGTTGCTGGTCGAGGGCTTCAAGGTTCGGCTGTCGGGCCAAGACTCCGAGCGCGGCACCTTCTCGCAACGCCATTCGGTGCTGATGGATCAGGTAACCGAGAATATGTACACCCCGCTCAAGCACGTCTCGCAGGAGCAAGCGGAATTCGAGGTCATCAACACCATGCTGTCGGAGGAAGCCGTGCTCGGCTTCGAATACGGCTACAGCCTGGCCGAGCCCAATGCGCTGGTGCTGTGGGAGGCGCAGTTCGGCGACTTCGCCAACGGCGCCCAGGTCATCATCGACCAGTTCATTTCCTCCGGAGAGCGCAAATGGCTGCGCATGTCGGGCCTCGTGCTGTTGCTGCCTCACGGCTATGAGGGCCAGGGCCCCGAACACTCCTCGGCGCGCCTCGAGCGCTATCTCCAGTCTTGCGCCGAGGATAATTGGCAGGTCGTCAACTGCACGACGCCGGCCAATTATTTCCACGTACTCCGGCGTCAGCTGCACCGCGAGTTCCGCAAACCTCTGGTGCTCATGACGCCGAAGTCGCTGCTCCGTCACAAAAAGGTGGTATCCGATCTTGAGGCCTTTGGCCCCGACGCCAGCTTCCACCGTCTGCTATGGGATCAGGCCCAGACCCATGATGAGCCGATCAAGCTCGCGCCTGACGATCAAATCAGGCGCGTGGTCATCTGCTCCGGCAAGGTCTATTACGATCTCTACGAGGAGCGCGAAAAGCGCGGCATCAACGACATCTATCTGTTGCGGGTCGAACAGCTTTATCCCTTCCCAGCGCGCGCCCTGATTCAGGAGCTCTCCCGATTCAAGGACGCGGAGATGGTGTGGTGTCAGGAAGAACCGAAAAACATGGGCGGCTGGAGCTTCATCGAGCCGAATCTGTCCTGGGTGCTCGATCACATCGATGCCAAAGACAAGCGCCCGCGCTATGCTGGGCGGCCGAATTCAGCAGCCACGGCGACCGGTCTCATGAGTAAGCATTTGCGCGAATTGAAGGCCTTTCTCGACGAGGCGCTGGGCTAGGCCAAAAAGGACAGGCGAAGGAACCGATGCCAACAGAGATCCGCGTGCCGATCTTGGGGGAGTCCGTCGTCGAGGCGACAGTCGGCCAGTGGTTCAAACAGGCGGGCGACGCGGTCGCCGCCGACGAGCCCTTGGTGGAACTCGAGACGGACAAGGTCACCGTCGAAGTCCCGGCGCCCGCCTCCGGCGTGTTGTCGGAGATCGTCGTGAACGCCGGCGACACGGTCGAAGTGGGCGCGTTGCTCGGGGCCATCGTCGACGGCGACGGCAAGGCGAAGCCGGTGGCGAAAAAGAAGTCGCCACCCAAGACCGAAGCCAAGACCGAGGCCAAGACCGAGGCCAAGACTGAGACGGAGCCGGCCGCACCGCCGCCCGTCGAGCTGAAGGATCTCGTGCGCGAACCGCATATCCGCGAGGAGGTGAGCGCCACCGAGATGCCGCCCTCGCCCGCCGCCCGAAAATTGCTCGCCGAACGGGGATTGAACCCGGCGGATGTGAAGGGATCGGGCCGGCGCGGTCAGGTGCTGAAGGGCGACATCATCGCGCAAGCCGCGGAAACGCTGCGGGTGCGCGAGCCGAGGCCCAAGCCGCCCGCGCCGCCGCGCGCGCCCATCACACCCGCGGACGAGGCCCGCGAAGAGCGGGTCCGCATGACGCGGCTCCGCCAGACCATCGCCAAGCGTCTCAAGGAAGCCCAAGACACCGCCGCCATGCTCACCACGTTCAACGACGTGGATATGAGCGCGATCATGAAGATGCGGAAGGACTATCGCGAGGACTTCGAGAAGAAGCACGGCGTCAAGCTCGGCTTCATGGGCTTCTTCGTGAAGGCGTGCGTCCTGGCGCTCAAGGACTTCCCGGCGGTGAACGCCGAGATCGACGGCGACGACCTCGTCTATAAGAACTACTACCATGTCGGCGTTGCCGTCGGCACCGAGCGCGGCTTGGTGGTGCCGGTAATCCGCGATGCCGACGAGAAGAGCCTCGCCGAGATCGAGGCGGCGATCGCCGATTTTGGCGCCCGGGCCCGCGATGGCAAGCTTGGCCTGCATGAGATGCAAGGCGGCACCTTCACCATCTCCAATGGCGGCATCTACGGGTCGATGCTCTCCACCCCTATTCTGAACGCGCCGCAATCGGGCATTCTCGGCATGCACCGCATCGAGGAACGCGCCGTGGTGCGCGACGGCCAAATCGTGGCCCGGCCGATGATGTATCTTGCGCTGTCCTACGACCACCGCGTGGTGGACGGCAAAGAGGCGGTCACCTTCCTGGTGAACGTGAAAGAGTCCCTCGAAAATCCCGCCCGCCTCGTCCTCGACCTTTGAGACTTCAAGCATGAGCCAATATGATCTGATCGTTATCGGCACTGGCCCCGGCGGCTATGTGTGCGCCATCCGCGCCGCGCAGCTGGGGATGAAAGTGGCCGTGGTGGAGAAACGCGCCACCCATGGGGGCACCTGCCTCAACGTAGGCTGCATTCCCTCCAAAGCGCTGCTCCATGCGAGCGAAGCCTATGCCGAAGCCGCTCATGACTTCGCCGGCATGGGCATCAAGGTGAAGCCGGAGCTCGACCTTACCGCCATGCTCGCCTTCAAGGACTCGGGCGTGAAGGGCAATGTGGACGGCGTCGAATACTTGCTGAAGAAGAACAAGATCGATGCCTATCACGGCACGGGACGCATTCTTGCCGCTCACCAAGTCGAGGTCACGCCGGCGAAGGGCAAGGAGCAAGTTCTGGAGACCAAGGCCATCGTCATCGCCACCGGCTCAGAGGTGGCCCATGTGCCCGGGATCGAGGTCGACGAGAAGCGCATCGTCTCCTCCACCGGCGCGCTCGATCTCCCCAAAGTGCCCAAGCGCATGGTGGTGATCGGCGGGGGCTATATCGGGCTTGAGCTCGGCTCGGTTTGGTCTCGTCTGGGATCCGAAATCACCGTGGTCGAGATGCTGCACACCATCACCCCCGGCCTCGACGGCGAGCTTGCCAAGCAGCTGCAGCGCATCCTCGAGAAGCAAGGCCTGGTCTTCAAGCTCGGCGCCAAGGTCACCAAGGTCGATGCCAAAGGCAAGAACGTGAAGCTGACCATCGAGCCGGTCGACGGCGGCAAGGCGGAGGAGCTGGACGCCGACATCGTGCTGGTGTCCATCGGCCGCGTGCCCAACACGGAAGGCCTGGGGCTTTCCGAGATTGGCGTGGAGCTGCACAGCGGCGGCCGCGTCGTGGTCGATCATAAGTTTCAGACGAACGTGCCCGGCATCTATGCCATCGGCGATGTGATCGCCGGCCCCATGCTCGCCCACAAGGCCGAGGAAGAGGGCGTGGCCGTGGCCGAGGATCTCGCGGGGCAGTCGGGCCACGTGAACTACGATGTGATCCCGTCGGTGGTCTACACCGCGCCGGAAGTGGCCTCCGTCGGCAAGACCGAGGAGCAGCTCAAGCAGGACGGCATCCACTACAAGGTGGGCAAATTCCCCTTCACCGCCAACGGCCGCGCCAAGGTCAACCGCACCACGGACGGCTTCGTGAAAGTGCTGGCGGATGAGGCGACCGACCGCGTGCTCGGCGTGCATATCATCGGGCCGGACGCCGGCACCATGATCGCCGAAGCCGCGGTGCTAATGGAGTTCGGCGGCTCGGCCGAGGACCTGGCGCGCACCTGCCACGCCCACCCCACGCTGAACGAAGCGGTGAAAGAGGCGGCGCTCGCCGTCGACAAGCGCGCGCTGCATATGTGAGGCGCGCCGTGCCGCTCATTCCCGCGCAAGCGGAAATCCGGGCCCATCAGGCCCGCGGATGGGCGCTTTCGTAGGTCTTCAAGAGATGTGCGCGGTCGACCTCGGTATAGCCTTGGGTGGTCGACAGGCTCGCATGCCCCAAGAGCTCCTGGATGGCGCGCAAATCGGCGCCGGCGCCCAATAAATGCGTGGCGAAGGAATGGCGCAGCGCGTGCGGCGTCGCGGTGTCGGGGAGCCCGAGGGCGGCGCGCGCTCTTGCCATGCGAAGCTGGATGATGCGCGGCGATAGTTGCTTGCCGCGCGCACCGATGAACAGCGGATCGTCCGCGCCGAGCTTCGCCGGGCAGAGCTTGAGATACCGCTCGATGGCTTGGCGCGTCACGGGAAGCACCGGCACCACGCGCGTCTTGTTGCCTTTGCCGGTGACCCGCAGCATGTCGCGGCCTTTGATCGGCGCCTCTTTCATGCGCAGCGACAAAGCCTCCGAGATGCGAAGCCCCGAGCCATAGAGCAGCGTCAGCACGGCGGTGTCACGGGCGAGGATCCACTCTTCCGCGTCAGGCGCCGCGATGTCGGCGCCGTCCATCAGCGCGGTGGCCTTCGCCGCGGTGAGCGGCTTCGGCACCGAATGCGGTAGCTTCGGCAGAGACACGGCGCGGATCGCATCGTTCTTGCCGAGCCCACGCCGCTCCATGAAGCGGTAGAACATGCGCAGCGCGCTCAAGGTACGTGACAGGCTGCGGCTGCCCACATCTTGCGCGCGGCGCGCGGCAAGAAAGGCGCGCACGTCCCGTGCCGAAAGCGAGAACAGCAGCTTGAGATCGGGCTGAGCCCCGAAATGTCCGGCCAAAAACCCGAGGAATTGCACCAGATCGCGCCGATAGGCCTCGACCGTATGGGCGGCGAGCTGGCGCTCGGTCATGAGGTACACGAACCAGGCGTTGACCGCGCGGTCCACGTCGCGCGCGGCGCCGATCGATTTGGCTTTCTCAGCTTTGGCCTTGGTGGCCATCCCGTCCCTCGCTTCCGGCCCCTTCACGCTACTATGGGTCGGTGAGTCGTTAAGTCCCAATTAACCTCGAAGAGCCCGCTCTGGCCAAGCCTTCCACCAGCCCCCAGACGACCAAACCGAGCCCCGAGACCGTGTCCGGGACGGTCCCCGTCCTGGTGCCGCTCGCCCTGCCGTCGCCCTACGATTATCTGCTGCCGAAAGGGGACCATGTGGAGCCGGGCACCTTCGTGGTCGTGCCGCTGGGGCCGGTCCAGTACATCGCCGCCGTCTGGCGCCGCGCGCAAGGCGAAGAGCCGCCGAAGATTTCGCGCAAGAAACTGCGCGAGATCCTCGAAATCCTCCATGACGTGCCGAAGCTGCCACCCGTCTCGCTCGACTTCGCCGACTGGGTCGCGGGCTACACGCTCGCCCCGCTCGGCATGGTGTTGCGGATGATGATGAGTGCGACCGCGGCCTTTCAGCCGCCCGCGCCGCGCTACGGAGTCCGCCTCGAAGGGCCGCCACCCGAGCGCATGACGCCGGCGCGCGCGCGCGTCCTGGAAGCGGCCAGAAACGGCCTGATCTGGGTGAAGTCCAATCTAGCGGAAGCCGCCGGCGTGAGCCCTGGGGTCATCGACGGGCTGGTCGATGCCGGCACCTTGGTCGCAGAGCCGCTGCCCGATTGGCATGCCCTGCCGCTCGACCCTTCGCGCGAACGCGCCACCCTCAGCACCGAGCAGGCCCAAGCGGCAAAAGAACTCTTGGAGCACACGGGCGACGGCTTCGCCGTGAGCCTGCTCGACGGCGTCACCGGCTCCGGCAAGACGGAAGTCTATTTCGAGTCCATCGCTCAATGTTTGGAGCGGGGCCGTCAAGCGCTGGTGCTGATGCCGGAGATCGCGCTCACCAGTCAGTTCATCGCCCGCTGCGAGGAGCGCTTCGGGGCGAAGCCCGCCGAGTGGCATTCCGGCGTCACCCCGTCGGTGCGCGGCCGCGTCTGGCGCGCCGTCGCCGAGAACAAGGCGCAGTTGGTGGTCGGCGCCCGCTCGGCGCTGTTCCTGCCCTTCCCCGATCTCGGCCTCATCGTCGTCGATGAGGAGCACGACCAGGCCTACAAGCAGGAGGACCGCGTCGCCTACCAGGCCCGCGACATGGCGGTCGTGCGGGCGCATCTGGGCCATTGCCCCGTGGTCTTGAGCTCCGCCACGCCGTCGATCGAGAGCCTGGTGAACGCGGAGCAAGGCCGCTACCGGCATATCCGCCTGGGCACCCGCTACAAGGCCGCAGGCCTTCCGGCGCTGGACGCCATCGACATGCGAAAAGCCCCGCCGGAGCGCGGGTCCTGGCTGTCGCCGGTTCTGATCGAGGCGATGGGCGAGACCTTGGAGCGCGGCGAGCAGGCTCTGCTGTTCCTCAATCGGCGTGGCTATGCGCCGGTGACGCTATGTCGGAAATGCGGCTTCCGCTTCGAATGCCCCAACTGCTCCGCCTGGCTGGTCGAGCACCGCTTCCGCCACCGCCTCGAATGTCACCATTGCGGCAAGTTCGTGCCCATCCCGCACGAATGTCCGAGCTGCGGCGCGGAGGAATCGCTCGTGGCCTGCGGTCCCGGCATCGAGCGCATCGCCGAGGAGGTCGCCGAGCTGTTTCCCGAATCGCGCCGTGCGCTTTTGTCGAGCGATTTGACGCCTTCGATCTCGGACCTGCGCGAGACCTTGCGCGAGATCGAGGACCGCGAGGTGGACATCGTCATCGGCACCCAGCTCGTGGCCAAGGGCCATCACTTCCCGGGCCTGGCGCTGGTCGGCGTGGTCGACGCCGATCTCGGCCTCGCTCAAGGCGACCCCCGCGCCGCCGAGCGGACCTTCCAGCTCTTGAGCCAGGTGACGGGCCGCGCCGGGCGCGCCGCCATCGCCGGCCGGGGCCTGCTCCAGACCTATATGCCCGAGCACCCCGTGATCTCAGCGCTGATCGCGGGCGACCGGGACGCCTTCTACGCCCAGGAGATCGAGGCCCGCCGCGAGGCCGGCATGCCGCCCTTCGGGCGACTGGCGGCGATCCTGGTCACCGCCGGCAACCGGGCGGTGGCGGAAGGCTATGCCAGGGAGGTGGCCCGCGCGGCGCCGCCAGCCGATAAAATCCAGGTACTCGGGCCCGCGGAAGCGCCGCTCTCGGTCATTCGGGGGCGCTATCGCTACCGGCTGCTGGTCAAGGCCCCGCGCGAGACCGACCTTCAGGCCTATCTGCGATTGTGGCTCGCCCAGGTGCCTAAGGCCCGTGGCGATATCCGCCTCACGGTCGATATCGATCCCTATAGCTTCCTGTAAGAGCCCTCCGTTCGGACCTATGTCAGCCTCGGAGGGGGGCACATGCTGCCGCAGGCACCCCCGCAATATTGCGCGCCCTTGCCCCCTGTGTTAGAGCCTCCGCGGGGCTTTCCAGGGGACCGTTTTCGGGGGTTTCGCCCGGCGACGCGGAGGCTCTAATCCCAGCATTTCCGGGGTCCGTGGGTGGGACGGCTTATGTAAGCGCCCGCCCCTGAGCAAGAGGCGTTTTTTCGAAGTGGCAGCCGAGGACCATATCGTATCAGGCGTTGCGGGCCGCTACGCCAACGCCCTGTTCGAGCTTGGGCTCGAAGAGCAGGCGCTCGAGCAGATCGAGGCCGATCTCACCCGTTTCGGCGAGGCGCTCGACGCCGTCGAGGACCTCCAGCGGCTGGTGAAAAGCCCGATGTTTTCGGCCGAAGAGCAGGGCCAGGCGCTCGCCGCCGTCCTCGATGAGCTCAAGATCGAGGGCCTCACCGAGAACTTCCTGCTTCTGGTCGCCAAGAACCGCCGCTTGTTCGCCACCCCCGACATGATCCGCGCCTTCCGTGCCCTGCTGACCGCCCATCGCGGCGAGATGAGCGCCACGGTCACCGCGGCATCGAAACTGACGGATACGCAAGTCACCGCGCTGAAGCAGGCGTTGCAGGCCACATTCGGCAAGGACGTCATGCTCGATCAGCAAGTCGATCCGAGCCTTATTGGCGGCCTCGTGGTCAAAGTGGGCAGCCGCATGATCGACACTTCGCTTCGCACCAAACTCACTAGTCTCAAGCACGCCATGAAAGAGGTTGGCTAATGGATATCAGGGCCGCCGAGATCTCCTCGATTCTCAAGGACCAAATCAAGAATTTCGGGCAGGACGCCGAAGTTGCCGAAGTCGGCCAGGTGCTCTCCGTCGGTGACGGTATCGCCCGCGTCTACGGCCTCGACAAAGTCCAGGCCGGCGAGATGGTCGAGTTCGCCGACGGTACGCAAGGCATGGCGCTGAACCTCGAGGTCGACAATGTCGGCATCGTGATTTTCGGCGACGACCGCCACATCAAAGAAGGCGACATCGTCAAACGGACCGGCGCCATCGTGGAAGTGCCGGTGGGCAAAGCCCTGCTCGGCCGCGTCGTGGACGCACTTGGAAACCCGATCGACGGCAAGGGTCCGATCAAGTCGGATGAGCAGCGCCGCGTGGACGTGAAGGCGCCGGGCATTATTCCCCGTCAGTCCGTGCATGAGCCCATGCAGACCGGCCTGAAAGCCGTGGACGCACTGATCCCGATCGGACGTGGCCAGCGCGAACTCATCATCGGCGACCGCCAGACCGGCAAGACCGCCATCATTCTCGACACCATCCTCAACCAGAAGTCGATCAACGAGAGCGACGACGAGAACGCCAAGCTCTACTGCATCTATGTCGCGATCGGCCAGAAGCGCTCCACCGTGGCGCAGTTCGTGAAGATTCTCGAGGAAAACGGCGCGCTGCCTTACTCCATCGTGGTGGCCGCCACAGCGTCCGATCCCGCGCCCATGCAGTTCTTGGCACCGTTCACCGGCTGCACCATGGGCGAGTATTTCCGCGACAACGGCATGCACGCGCTCGTCACCTATGACGATCTGTCAAAGCAGGCCGTGGCCTACCGCCAGATGTCGCTCCTGCTCCGTCGTCCTCCTGGACGCGAGGCTTATCCGGGCGACGTGTTCTATCTCCATTCACGGCTTCTGGAGCGCGCGGCCAAGCTCAACAAAGACAGCGGCTCAGGCTCGCTCACCGCGCTTCCGGTGATCGAGACGCAAGCCAACGACGTGTCGGCCTATATCCCGACCAACGTGATCTCCATCACCGACGGTCAGATCTTCCTCGAGACCGACCTGTTCTATCAGGGCATCCGGCCCGCGGTGAACGTGGGTCTGTCGGTGTCGCGCGTGGGCTCCGCCGCCCAGGTCAAGGCCATGAAGCAGGTCGCCGGCAAGATTAAGGGTGAGCTTGCCCAGTACCGCGAGATGGCGGCCTTTGCCCAGTTCGGCTCCGACCTCGACGCTACCACGCAACGCCTCTTGAATCGCGGCGCGCGCCTCACCGAGCTTTTGAAGCAGCCGCAGTTCTCGCCGCTCAAGGTCGAGGAGCAGGTTGTGGTCATCTACATGGGCGTGAACGGCTATCTCGATGCCGTCAACGTGCCCGATGTCAGCCGCTTCGAGCAGGAGTTCCTCCGCTACATGCACGCCGAGCATCAGGACATTCTCGACACCATTCGTGATGAGAAGAAGATTTCCGATGAGACCGGCAAGAAGCTGAAGGACACCGCCGAAAAGTTCGCCAAGGCCTTTGCGTGAGTTGATCCATGGCGTCCCTAAAGGAGCTCCGCAACCGTATCGCCTCGGTCAAGGCGACCCAGAAGATCACCAAGGCCATGCAAATGGTGGCCGCGGCGAAGCTGCGCCGTGCGCAGACCGCGGCTGAAGCCGCGCGGCCTTATGCGGAACGCATGGAGTCGGTGCTTGCCAACCTCGCCAAGGCCTTGGAAGGCCGGGAGGGCGGACCGCCTCTGATGGTCGGCACGGGCAAGGACGAGGTCCACCTGCTTGTGGTGTGCACCTCCGAGCGCGGACTGTGCGGCGGCTTCAATTCCTTGATCGTGCGGCTCGCCAAGGAGCACATCCTGCGTCTGCGTGGGCAGGGCAAAGAGGTGAAGATCCTCTGCGTCGGCAAGAAGGGCTACGACCAGCTGCGCCGCCAGTACCAAGGGCTCATCATCGACACGATCGAGTTCCGCGGCGTACGCCAGCTCGCCTTCGAACATGCCGAGCAGGTCAGCCAGAAAGTTCTGTCCCTGTTCGATGAAGGCGGTTTCGACGTCGCCACGCTGTTCTTCTCACGCTTCAAGTCGGTGATCAGCCAGATCCCGACCGCGCAGCAGATCGTCCCGGCGTCGATCCCGGCGGAGAGCGACTCGGCCGGCGCGGACCTCGGCGGCGCCGTCTACGAATACGAGCCGGACGAAGACGAAATTCTGACCGACCTTCTGCCGCTCAACATCACCGTGCAGATCTTCAAGGCGCTGCTCGAGAACGCGGCTTCCGAACAGGGCGCACGCATGAGCGCCATGGACAGCGCCACCCGCAATGCCGGCGATATGATCGGCAAGCTAACTCTCAACTACAACCGTACCCGCCAGGCCCAGATCACCAAGGAGTTGATCGAGATCATCTCCGGCGCCGAGGCGCTCTAGTCACTCGAAGGAACGGAACGATGGCAAATAAACCCGTGGTCGCAGAGAAGAAGAAGCCAGCGAAGAAGGCCGCCGAAGGCAAAGGCGCGACAGGCCACATCCGCCAGGTGACCGGCGCCGTGGTCGACGTGCAGTTCGACGATAATCTGCCAGAGATCTTGAACGCGCTTGAGACCGATAATGGCGGCTCCCGCCTAATCCTTGAGGTCGCTCAGCATCTCGGCGAGAACACCGTCCGCGCGGTCGCCATGGACGGCACCGACGGCCTAGTGCGCGGCCAAGACGTGGTCGACACCGGCAAGCCGATCGCCGTGCCGGTTGGCGAGAAGACCTTGGGCCGCATCATGAACGTGGTCGGCGAGGCCGTGGACGAAGCCGGTCCCATCGATAGCGAGGAAACGCGGCCGATCCACGCCCCGGCCCCCGCCTATGTCGATCAGTCGACGGAGTCGGAGATCCTGATCACGGGCATCAAAGTCGTGGACTTGCTCGCGCCTTACGCCAAGGGCGGCAAGATCGGCCTGTTCGGCGGCGCCGGCGTGGGCAAGACCGTGCTCATCATGGAGCTGATCAACAACGTCGCCAAGGCGCACGGCGGTTACTCCGTGTTCGCCGGCGTGGGCGAACGCACCCGCGAGGGCAACGATCTCTATCACGAGATGATCGAGTCCGGCGTGAACAAGGACCCGAAAAAGGGCTCCGTCGAGGGCTCCAAATGCGCCCTGGTGTACGGCCAGATGAACGAGCCGCCCGGCGCCCGCGCCCGCGTGGCTCTGTCCGGCCTGACCGTCGCCGAGTATTTCCGCGACGAAGGCATGGACGTGCTGTTCTTCGTGGACAACATCTTCCGCTTCACCCAGGCCGGCTCGGAACTGTCCGCGCTGCTTGGCCGTATCCCCTCGGCGGTGGGCTATCAGCCGACGCTTGCCACCGACATGGGCGCGCTGCAGGAGCGGATCACCACGACAAACAAGGGTTCGATCACCTCGGTCCAGGCGATTTACGTGCCGGCCGATGATCTGACCGACCCGGCCCCGGCCACCTCCTTTGCCCATCTTGACGCGACCACCACCTTGTCGCGGTCGATCGCCGAGAAGGGCATTTACCCGGCCGTGGACCCGCTCGATTCCACCTCGCGCATGCTCTCGCCGCTCGTGGTCGGAGAGGAGCACTATGCGGTGGCCCGCCAGGTGCAGGAGATCCTGCAACGCTACAAGGCCCTGCAAGACATCATCGCCATTCTCGGCATGGACGAGCTGTCGGAAGAGGACAAGATCGCCGTGGCCCGCGCCCGCAAGATCGAGCGCTTCCTGTCCCAGCCTTTCCACGTGGCCGAAATCTTCACCGGCTCGCCCGGCGTGTTCGTCGACCTCGCCGACACCATCAAGGGCTTCAAGGGCCTGTGCGAGGGCGACTACGACCACCTGCCGGAAGCGGCGTTCTACATGGTCGGCACCATCGAAGAGGCCGTGGCCAAGGCCGAGAAGCTTGCCGCCGAGGCCGCGTAGCAATGCCCGATCCGTTCAAATTCGAGCTGGTATCGCCGGAGCGACTTCTGGTCTCCGGCGACGTGGAACAGGTTCTGGTGCCGGGCGCGGAGGGGGACATGACCGTGCTCGCACACCACGCGCCCGTCCTCACCACCTTACGTCCCGGCCTGCTCGACATTGGCTTTCCCGGCGGCAGGAACCAGCGCTTCTTCATTCGCGGCGGCTTTGCCGAGGTCAATCCGGAAGGCCTCACCGTGCTCGCCGAGACGGCCATCGATCTCGATGAACTGAAGGCGGAGCAACTCGCTCAAGCGATCCAGGATGCCGAGGAAGATGTCGCGGATTTGAGCGACGACGCCAAGGATCGCGCCCAGACCAAGCTCGACCATCTGCGCCAGGTTCAAGCCACGCTCAATCTTTAGCGCTGCGGCTCACGGCTTCTCGATGAGCGGTGCGAACTCCGTCACGACGGCGGTGTAGACCTCACGCTTGAAGGGCACCACCAGGTCCGGCAGGGCCGCGACCGGCACCCAACGCCAAGCGTCGAATTCCGCCTTATGGCCGGGATGCGGCCCGAGATCGATCTCATGTTCCGGCCCTTGGAAGCGCGCGGCGAACCATTTTTGTTTTTGCCCGCGGTAGCGCCCTTTCCAGGCAACGCCGACCAAATCCCGCGGCAGGTCATAGAACAGCCATTCCGCGGTTTGCGCGAAGATGAGCGCGCTGCGAATACCGGTCTCCTCCCAGAGCTCCCGCTTGGCCGCGTCCTCCGGCGTCTCGCCCTCGTCCATACCCCCTTGCGGCATTTGCCACCATTGTCCCTCCCCCTCCGAGGCGCCCTTGCGCTCGGCGCGCCGGCCGACAAACACCAGGCCTTCCGCGTTGAGCAGCATCACGCCGACACAGGGCCGGTAGGGCAGCCGGGATGGGTCTGTCATGGGAGGGAAATCAGCTTTGCCGTGGTGAGCGCAGCGCGGTGCTGACGGGGACGAGCACGAGACCTTTGTCTTCAAGCGATCCGGCCCACTCGGCGATCTGCTTCACGGTCGCCGCCTCCGCCTTGGCCACGCCGATGGCGGCCCCTCGCGACCTGGCGGCGGCTTCAAGTTCGGCCAGCGCCTTGTCCAAACTGCCGGCCTCAAGCAGGACGTGAACCGTGGCGTATTCGAGCTCCAACTCTTCGGCGATCTGGCCAGCCACCGAGCCCTCGACGCTACCGTCATCGAGATAGATCAACCCACGCCGCTTTGCTTCTTCAAGAACCGGCCGCAGAGACGCCGGCACCGTCTCGAACTTCGCGCCCATAAAGTTGGTGATACCGATATAGCCGGTATAGCGCGACATCAGCCATTGAAGCCGCTTGATGTTTTCGTCTGTGGGGAGGGTGGTGAGAAGAGTATGGGGGCCGGGATCTTCGGCCGGGTAGTCATTTGGCTCCAGGGGGATCGCCAGTAGGACCTCGTGGCCCTCGGCGCGGGCTTGTGTCACCCACTCCTGAACGCCGCGCCCGTAGGCGCCGAAGGCAATGCTTACAGGCGGCGGCAGGCCCTTGATGACATCGCCGTCAGGGGCGCCGGGCACGCCGAGCCCGCTGAGCAGCACCGCGACCCGCGGCGGTCCACCGGCCACCTTCGCGTAGTCCGACGGGCGGGCATAGACCTCGGCCGCGCGGCGTCCGTCGGTCGCGATCTTGGGCAGCGGTCCATAAGGCGACTCTTCCACCAAGGCAGGCACAGGCACTGATGAGAGCGGGACAGAGCCGGTACGGTCGATGCCGGCGGTCAACGCGGCCATGGCAACCTTGGGCTCAGCACTCGGCGTTTGTGCCGCGCCGAGCCGCTCGGGGCTTTCCAGCGCTCCACTCGGACCCGGCGGTAGCGGCGGTGGCGGCGTGTTGAGCTGCGGCGTAACCGGCATCATGGTCGTGCCCTGGCCCGGAGGCGCAAGGATCGGCGCGCCCGGAAGCTGGGGCGGCTCCGGTGCAACGGCAGGTCCTGTCACGGAGAACCCCGGCGGGAGATCTACGCCGCGCGTATTGCCCTGGGGCGCTTCCGAAGGAGGAGGTGATTTATCGATCTGAACGACGGCGGCCGGCTCGCTGTCCTTACCGCTCGGGAAAAACATGAGCACGGCAACGCCAAGCACCAAGGTCCAGAACACAATCCCAGCAGCGACGGCCAGGGCCTTCATGTCTTCGTCCTCCCCACTTCCCGGCCATAGTCTGGGGCTAACGCTCCGGGGCCACCGCGATCAAAGCCGACAGGCCTAATTGGCTTCCGCCTTTTTCTTTGTGTCCGTGTCGACCGACTTGATGCCCCTCAACAGATCGAGGGCATAGTTGAGCTGGGTATCTTTCTCCTTGTCCTTCGGCACGTAGGACGAGCTTCCCGATTCTTCCTCGTCGTCTTCCAGCTCGCCCTTGAGGTGCCCACGCAGGTTGGACTCGCCGCGGGTGCCTTGGATCTCTTCCTTCTTCTTGAGCTCCTCGGGGAGCTCTTCCTCGACCTCGAACTCGGGGTCAATGCCCTTGGCCTGGATCGAGCGGCCGGACGGCGTGTAGTAGCGCGCCGTGGTCAACCGCAGCGCGCCGTTCGACCCGAGCGGGATAATCGTCTGCACCGACCCTTTGCCGAAGGAGCGCGTCCCGACGACGGTTGCGCGATGATGATCCTGAAGCGCGCCGGCGACGATCTCCGAAGCCGAGGCCGAACCGCCATTGATCAGCACCACGATCTTCTCGCCATCGGTGATATCGCCCTGGCGAGCATTCGAGCGTTGTGTCTCCTCGAGATTGCGGCCGCGCGTCAACACGATGGCCCCCTGATCGAGGAAGGCATCGCTCACTGAGATAGCTTGATCGAGCAATCCGCCCGGATTGTTCCGGAGATCGATGACGTAGCCCTTGAGCTTCGGCCCAAGCTGCTTCTTCAGGTCCTCAACGGCCTGCTGCAAATTCTCGGTTGTCTGTTCGTTGAAGGTCGTCACCCGGATATAGCCCACATCGTCACCCTCGGCGTTGTACTTCACCGGGTTGATATGGATGATGTCGCGGACAACCTTCACTTCGAACGGGTCCTCGACGCCCTTGCGTACGACCGTCAGCGTGATCGGCGAATTGATCGGCCCGCGCATTTTCTCCACCGCTTCCTGCAGCGTGAGACCGAGAATCTGCTCTTTGTCGAGATGGGTGACCAGGTCGCCGCTCATAAGACCGGCGCGAGACGCGGGCGTGTCGTCGATCGGCGCCACCACCTTGACCACACCGTTCTCCATGGTGACCTCGATACCGAGACCGCCAAATTCACCGCGGGTCTGCACTTGCATGTCGCGGAAGTGCTTAGGGTTGAGATAGCCCGAGTGCGGGTCGAGCGCCGCCAACATGCCGTTGATCGCGGATTCGATAAGCTCGGAGTCCTCGGGCTCTTCGACGTAGTCGGCGCGCACGCGCTCTAGCACCTCACCAAACAGGTCGAGTTGCTTGTAGATCTCCGAGTTCGCCGCAGATGCTGACTGGCTTCGCGCCAGGCTCACCATGGTCGAACCGGCAGCGAGCACGGCCAACACCAGAAGCGCCCAAAGCGCGTATTCGGATTTCCGCATCATCCTTGCACCTTCTCCGATTCCTCGGCCCACCATGGGCCTGGATCTACTGGCCTGCCGTCCTTCCTGAATTCCACATAGAGGACGGGGCGTAAACTATCGTGGCCGCTGCTGCTCGACCCTGCTGACTCTCCCATAACCGCAATAGGCTCGCCAGCTAGAACAAATTGACCGAGGCTCACATCTATGCGGCTCATCCCCGCAAGCAAAATATGATAGCCCCCGCCTGCATTGATGATCAAGAGTTGCCCATAGGAGCGGAAGGGACCGGAATAGACCACCCAACCGTCGGCAGGCGCCGTAATCCGGGCTTTTCCGCGAGTTTCCAGCGATACGCCTTGAAGTGCGGTTCCAGCGGCGTCCTGATCTCCAAATCCCTGCGTTTTGCGCCCTTGCGCCGGTAGCCTCAGCGTGCCCCGAGCCTGCTCGAACGGCATGGCTGGCTTGAGCCGATCGGGGCTCGCGAAAGCCACCTTGGTCGATTCCGGCTTGATTTCGATCACGTTCTCGTTTGCAGGGGTCGCCATGACCTCCTGCTGCAATCGGCTCCGCAGCGCCTTCTCAGCCGCGATCTCCGCATCGTACTGTGCGACTTCAGCCTTGCCGATCTGAACATCGAGACGTTCGATGAGCTCGCTGAAATTCGTGACCTCAGCTGCGAGCTGCTGTGTGGACTGCTTGAGCTGCGTAAGCTCCACTTCGCCTTGCGCCTGCTTCGATTTCTTCTCCGCAAGCAGCCGGTCGAGGCGTCCTTGCTGCGCCGCAAGCTGGTCGGCCTCACGCTTCTGCTCGTCACGTTGCGTCCGGATGCTGTTCTCCAGAGTGACCAGGCCTTCCAGCTCCCCGGAGAGGTTATCCGCCTGATCCTTCAACTCCGGGAAGACCTCGGCGAGCAGCATGGCGCCACGCACCACGGCCAGTGCATCGTCGCGCCGCGTCACAATGGCCGGCGGGGGCGTGCGGCCGATCCTCTGCATGGCGCTCAGCATTTTGACGATTGCGACCTTACGTTCAGTGATCGAGGTCCGAATGACCGTAACCTGCTCGGTGAGCTCGGCGAGCTTGCCTTCGGTTTCCGACAGCTTTGCTTCGCTCGCCTGCACGCGCTCACCGGCCTCGATCAGCGCGCTATTCAGCCGCGCCCGTTCCTCCGCCAGGCTAACGAGGTCCTTGGTGAGGCCCTCTGCCTTAACCCGGCTCGACTTCAGTTCCTGCTCGGTCTCGTCGAGACGCTTTCTGGCCTCATCGCGCGACAGATCGTCTTGCGCGTTGACCTGCCACGGCGAGACACAGAGCAGCCCGGCGAGGAGCAGCACCAACCGAAGTCTTTGTCTTGTGGAAGCCAAATGATCGGATTGCGCCATACGCCCTGGCCGTTCAGTCGATGGCACCGGAGTGAAGCGGCAGAATCAAGGCAAAACGCTTACGAATCCTTAACCTTAGGAGCCAGGCATCAAGCCCGGTGATAGGGGTGGCCGGCAAGGATGGTCATGGCCCGGTAGATCTGCTCGGCCAGGACGATCCGGGCAAGCCCGTGTGGCAGCGTCATGGGCCCCAGGGACAGCGCCAAATCGGCCTTTTCCAGAGCGGTCTGGCCGAGACCATCGGCCCCGCCGATGAAGAAGGCGAGACCCGTTGTGCCGCCATCTCTGAATTTGGCCAGGGCGCCCGCGAGGTCCTCGCTGGACAGCATCGTGCCCCTCGGTTCGAGACAGACCAGGGCATGTGCGGCGGGCACCTTGGCGAGCAGAGCCTCGGCCTCGGCCGTTTTTCGGGCGTTGCCGGTTGCGGCCCTGGATTCGGCCAGTTCGATGGTCGCGAGGGGTGACAGGCTCATGCTCCGGCCGAGGGCTTCGGCCCGGGCGAGGTAATGGGCACAGAGATCGCGCTCAGCACCCTGCTTCAGCTTGCCGACGGCGGCGATCAGGAGCCTCATGGCTTACCTTTGCCGCGCGCGCCGCCGGTGGCGGTCCGATGTCTCTCAGACCACCATCCGCTCCATGGGCCGATCAGCGGACCACATCTTTTCGAGGTTGTAGAACTCACGAACCTCGGGACGGAAGAGATGAACGATGACATCGCCGGCATCGATCAGCACCCAGTCGCCCTGGGGCAGTCCTTCGATGCGGGCGCGGCCATAGCCTTCAACCTTCAGCTTCTTGATGAGGTTGTCGGCGACGGCGCCGACATGCCGCTGCGAACGACCCGAGGCGAGCACCATGTGATCGCCGATCGAGGTCTTTCCTTTCAAGTCGATGGTGACAACGTCCGCGGCCTTGGCGCCGTCGAGCGTGTCGAGCACGATCTTGAGCAGTCTATTCGGATCAGCGCGGAATGACGCAAATCCGGCTGGAGGTGTACCGTGTTCGGTACCCTCTCTAGGTGAGCGCATGTTTGCGTGGGTATCCTTCTACCATTGCTCCCGGAAGCGGCCTCAGCAATATCCCATGCATGTGCTTGAGAGAGCCCCTAGGTTGCCGCTTCACCCCTCAAAGATAGTATGCCGGCTCACCGGGTTTCAATAGCTAGTATTGGCCGGCCCTTTTCTTGCTCTTATTAGGGGGTCTAGCCTGATTTCAAGACATTTTCGCGAAGGGCGGTGGAAGAGAGCCCCGACAGCTTGTGACTGAGGATGGTCCAGGCCGGCGGCTCGAGCAGAGCAAGGCCAAGGGCGTCTGTCTCGTCCACATAGTGGTTGGCGAAGCGCTTGGCGGCTTGGCTGGCCTTGGCTTTCAGCCGGAAACCAGGCCGGTCCAGCACCGCGATGGGGACCAGGCCGAAGATCTCTGGCCAGGCCTCCCAGCGATGAAAATCCGCGAGATTGTCCGCCCCCATGAGCCACACGAACTTTACGCTCGGGTACCGCTCTTTCAGATCGATCAGAACATCGATGGTATATCCGGAAGCGCTCCCGCCATCGAATCCGGTGACGACGATTCGGGGATGCCGGGCAACCTTCTCGGCCGCCGTCACGCGCTCCATCAGGTCCGGCAGCTTCGAGACGTCCTTCAGCGGGTTGCCCGGCGTCACCAGCCACCACACCTGGTCGAGCCCGAGCCGCTTCAACGCCGTCAAGCTGATCTCGCGATGCGCCGCGTGGGCCGGGTTGAACGAGCCGCCAAGCAGCCCGATGCGCATGCCGGGCGCGGCAGCGGGGACTCTCAGCTGCGCAGGACGTGTCGCGTTCAAGGTCGGGTCTGGCCCTGCCCGCGCACCACATATTTGAACGTGGTGAGTTGCTCGACGCCGACGGGCCCGCGCGCGTGGAAGCGGCCCGTGGCGATGCCGATCTCCGCCCCCATGCCGAACTCGCCGCCGTCGGCGAACTGGGTCGAGGCGTTGTGCAGCACAATGGCACTATCGACACGTGCCAGGAATGTGTCTGCTATACCCTGATCGTTGGTGACGATGGCATCGGTATGCTGAGATCCGTACGCGGCGATATGCGCGATCGCTTCATCGAGCCCGTCGACGACTTTCACGGCGATGATAGGCGCAAGATACTCCGCGCCCCAATCATCGTCGGTCGCCGGCTTCACGCGGCTGTCGGTGCGCTGCGTCTCCGGATCGCCACGAACCTCGCAGCCGGCCTCGATCAGCGCATCGACAATGGGTATGAGATGCGTGTCGACGGCTTTATGCGAAACGAGCAGCGTCTCGGCGGCGCCACAGATTCCGGTCCGCCGCATCTTGGCGTTGACGACGATGTTCTTCGCCATGTCGAGATCGGCGTTCTCGTCCACATAAACGTGACAGACGCCTTCGAGATGCGCGAACACCGGCACACGGGCTTCTTCCTGCACGCGTTCAACCAGGCTCTTGCCGCCGCGCGGCACGATCACGTCGATGGCACCTTCGAGACCGCCGAGCATGAAGCCCACCGCCGAACGGTCTACCGTCGGCACGAGCTGAATCGCCGGTCCAGGCAGCCCAGACGCGGTGATGGCCTCGGTCAAGAGGTTGGAGATGACCAGCGACGTCAGAAAACTTTCCGAACCTGAGCGCAAGATCACCGCATTCCCGGCCTTCAAGCACAGCCCCGAAGCATCGGCTGTCACGTTGGGACGGCTCTCATAGATCATGCCGATCACGCCGAGCGGCACACGCACCCGCGAAATCTCGAGCCCGTTCGGCCGCGTCCACGATGCCATGGTCGCGCCCACGGGGTCGGGCAGCGCCGCGATCTCGTGCAGCCCGCGCGCCATGGCGGCCACCCGCAAACCATCGAGCCGGAGCCGGTCGAGAAAGGCGGCATCGCGCCCTTTCTTCTCCGCGGCCTCCAGGTCCTGACGGTTCGCTCCGATAATGGTCTCGGTGCCGGCTTCGAGCCGCGCCGCCATCCGCCCCAACGCGGCGTTCTTCGCATCGGTCGATGCAAGCGCCAGCTCTGCCGCCGCCCCGCGCGCAAGCCGGCCCATATAGAGCATCATCGGCTCCAGGCTGACGGCGGGATCTTGGGCGGGAAGGGGCACAGTTACTGGCCTTTGCGGTTCAACGCCATGTCGTCGCGATGGATCAATTCAGGGCGGCCAAGGTAGCCGAGAATGTCGGCGATTTCACTGCTCTTGCGGCCGATAATGGCCTCGGCTTCAGCATGCCCATAGGCCGTCAATCCGCGGCCGATTTCCACCCCGTCGCCAGTCTTGATGAACACCGCATCGCCCCGCTCGAAATGGCCCTCGACCCGCGTGACGCCGGCCGGCAGGAGACTCTTGCCGGAACCGAGCGCTGTCGCGGCACCCCCATCCACGATGTAGGCGCCGCGGGGCACAAGCGAGCCGCCGATCCAGCGCTTGCGAGCCGTCATCGGGTCCGAATGCGCCAGGAACCACGTGCACACGCCCTTCTCCGCCAGCGCCGTGAGCGGATGCATCACCTTGCCGCTGGCGATTACCATGTCGGTCCCCGCCTGGACGGCGATCTTCGCCGCCTCGATCTTGGTGACCATCCCGCCGCGAGAGAGCTCCGAACCGACATCGCCAGCCATGGCCTCGATCTCAGGCGTGATCTCGGCCACCTCGTCGAGCCGCCGCGCCTCCGGGCAACTCCCGGGTGCTGCGGTGTAGAAGCCGTCGACGTCGGACAACAGCACAAGGCAGTCAGCGCTCATCATCGAGGCCACGCGCGCGGCAAGCCTGTCATTGTCGCCATAGCGGATCTCGTTTGTCGCGACCGTATCGTTCTCATTGACCACCGGCACCGCGCCGAGCTTCAAGAGTGTCGTCACGGTACTGCGCGCGTTGAGATAGCGCCGGCGCTCCTCTGTGTCGCCCAATGTCACCAGTACCTGGGCGGCCACCAGTCCGCGCGCTCGGAACGCATCTTCGTAGGCGTGCGCGAGATAGATCTGGCCGACGGCGGCGGCGGCCTGGCTGTCCTCGAGCTTGAGCGGACCCTTGGGAAGTTTGAGCACGTTGCGGCCAAGCGCGATGGCGCCGGAGGAAACGACGATCACCTCCCGCCCCTGCGCGCGCAGCTCCGCAATGTCGTCAGTGAGCGCATTGAGCCATTGGCTTTTCAGCGTGCCTGCGGTGCTGTCGACGAGAAGCGACGAGCCGATCTTCACGACGATGCGGCGCGCTTCCGTCCATTCCGGTCTCATGGCCGCCACCCTGGGCCCGCGTTGCGCAAAGGCTCGGCCTTCGCCGCCTTCCGTGCCGCTTCGATCTCTGCGGCCAGCGCGCGCAAGACCTCTTGCACGCCTTCGCCCGTTGCGGCCGAAACGATCAGCGGCGCGATCCCGGTTGCCTTCTTCAAGGCACGCGCCTTCTTCTTGAGCTCATCCTTTGAAACGGCGTCCGCCTTCGACAGGGCCAGGATCTCCGGCTTCTCATCGAGCCCGGCGCCGTAGGCCTCCATCTCGCCGCGCACGATCTGATAAGCCTCAAGCGGGTCGTCTGCTGTTGCGTCGACGAGATGGAGCAGCACGGCGGTGCGCTCCACATGGCCGAGAAACCGGTCGCCAATACCGGCGCCCTCATGTGCGCCTTCGATTAGGCCAGGAATATCGGCGAGCACGAAGTCGACGCCAGCGGTCCGCACCACGCCGAGATTGGGATGGAGCGTGGTGAACGGATAGTCGGCAACCTTCGGCTTGGCGGCGCTGACCGTGGCGAGGAAGGTGGACTTGCCCGCATTGGGCAGGCCGACAATGCCGGCATCACCGATCAGCTTGAGCCGGAGCCAGATATACAGCTCCTCGCCTTCCTGGCCGGGATTGGCGTTGCGTGGCGCCCGATTGGTCGAGGTCTTGAAGCGGGCATTGCCGAAGCCGCCATTGCCGCCTTTGAGCAGCACGATGCGATCGCCGGGCTCGGTCAGGTCGCCGATCAGGGTCTCGCCGTCCTCTTCGAAGATTTGCGTCCCCGGGGGCACTTTCAGGACCACGTCGGCGCCGCCCGCGCCGGTGCGGTTCTGGCCCATGCCGTTTCCGCCCTTCTTGGCCTTGAAGTGCTGCTGGTAGCGGAAGTCGAGCAGCGTGTTGAGGTTCGCCACACACTCAACGATCACGTCACCGCCCCTGCCGCCGTCCCCGCCGTTGGGGCCGCCGAATTCGATGAATTTCTCCCGCCGGAAGCCCACGCACCCGTTGCCGCCGTTGCCGGACCGGACATAGACCTTGGCTTCATCGAGGAACTGCATGGGAAGGGCTTAGCACCAGAGGCCTTACCGTTGCACTAGCCACGGCAAGGGAGTGAAGCGGGATCGCGGGCTACGGCTGGCCGAACTTGGCGAGCGCCTGGGTCCGGTCGAGTCGGTAGGTCATACATTGGGTAGTGGCGCCGCGCGCCACACAATCGCGCGCCTCGTCCCCTTCGGCCACGAAGCCGAGCTTGCGGAGGACCCGCTCGGAGGCGTGGTTGTCCTCGAAGTGCCCAGCCTTGAGGTAAGCGAACCCGTCCACATCAAAGGCATGGGCCGTCAATGCCGTCACGGCCTCCGTCGCGTAGCCCTGAGCCCAATAGGGCTTGCCGATCCAGTAGCCCAGCTCGGCGTAATCGGGCCCGAAAGCCCGGTAGCCGGTACAGCCGATCACCATGCGGTCTCGCTCGATCATGAAGACCACGCCCTCTTCGCCGTCCACCGCCGCCTTGAGCCACTCGGCCGCCGTTTGCTCGCTATAGGGGTACGGGATCGTGCCGGTCATGCACGCGACGTCGTAATCGCCGGCGAGCAGGCTGATACGCGCCGCATCGGCAAGCGCCGGGGGCCGCAGGAGCAGTCTTTGTGTTCTGATCTGCACGGGATGAGAGGCTATACGCGCGCTTGCGCGTGGGGGAGAAGTTTGAACGCAGGGTGACGTGAAAGGCGGTTTACGCCTCGTTCGGCTTCACCGATACGAAGACCCGGCCCTTCTGCTTGGTCGCAAACTCCACCTGACCGTCACGCACCGCGAAGATCGTATGATCCTTGCCGATGCCAACGCCCTCGCCCGGGTGCCATTTGGTGCCCCGCTGGCGGATGATGATGTTGCCCGGAATGACGCTCTGGCCGCCGGACTTCTTCACGCCGAGGCGCCGTCCAGCCGAATCGCGGCCGTTGCGCGAGGAGCCGCCTGCTTTCTTATGTGCCATGGTGGTCTTCCTTTAGCTCTTCTTCTTCGCCGGGGCCTTCTTGGCCGGCGCTTTCTTGGCCGCGGCCTTCTTGGCCGGAGCCTTCTTTGCCGCGGTCTTGGCTGCCGCCTTCTTCGCTGGCGCCTTCTTGTCGGCGTCAGCCTTCGTCGCAGCCGGCTTCTCGGCAGCTTTGGTCTCGGTCTTGGCCGGCGCGGTCTTGGCCGGCGCGGTCTTGGCGGCCGCCTTCGACGGCTTCTTGCCGTCGGTCAGGATCTCGGTGATGCGCAGCGCCGTGAGCATCTGGCGATGACCCCTGGTGCGGCGATAGCCCTTACGGCGCTTCTTCTTGAAGACGATGATCTTGTCATCGCGCTTCTGTTCCAGCACCTCGGCTGCGACCAGGGCTCCGGCAATGGTGGGGCTGCCGCTTTTCGGGCCGCCCTCGCCGCCGAGCAGCAAAACCTCGCCAAGCTCGACGATATCGCCGGGCGCGCCCGCGATCTTCTCAACTTCGATAATGTCGTTCGGCGCAACGCGATATTGCTTGCCGCCCGTGCGAATGACCGCGAACATGTCTCTAATCCGTCTCTTGGGGCTTGATTTACCAGCGACTAGGCGCGCGGGCAGAGCCTCTAAAGGAGCGATAAGCGGCGCAATATAGAGGCCAAAGCCGATAAGTCAATTGCTTCCAGGCCTCGAAAAAACCCCGAAGACCAGGAATTTCCCCGCCCTGCCCGGCTTGCCGTCGGCCCATGGGCAAGCTACATGAGCCCCCTTGGAGAGGTGCCGGAGTGGTTGAACGGGACGGTCTCGAAAACCGTTGAGCGCGCAAGCGTTCCGAGGGTTCGAATCCCTCCCTCTCCGCCAGATTTCATGCTTTTGTTTCCGTCCGTCATCGCGGCGCCGCAAATAGAGGTTCCAAGGACAGCAGAAAAAGTGCCAGCCAAGGGGGCCGCAGCACAATGACTGATCGCTCAAGACCACCTATCGCTCTTGCCTTGCTCGCGGGCCTTGCCTGCGTGGCGCCGTCGGCGGCTTGGGCGCAAGCAGGGGCTGTATCCAAAGACATGCAGACCTACTGCGTGAATGACTACAAGAAATTCTGCGGCGACTGGGGCCTCAACTCCAGCGGTCTTAATCTTTGCATGCGCAAGGCCGGCCCGAGTCTGTCGCCGGCCTGCGTGCAGGCGCTGGTCAAGGCCGGCAAGGTCTCACAAGCCGAAGTGGATAAGGTCAAGGCGCAGGCGGGGCGGTAAACCGTTCGATCTCCTCCTCACCAATTGCTCCTCGCGGGAACACCACATCACATTTCGCGGTCGGCTCGACCGGGAACAAGGATCCAGATGATGAATAGAATTCTCTGCTTGAGCGTGCTTGCTGCCCTGACATTTTCGGTCAACGCGGCCCATGCCGCGGACACCTGCACCAAGATCGTTTCGACCGGCCATCCTCAATATCCGACGATCGCCTTCAAGGATGGCGACAGCATCGTGGGCGCCGCGCCAACGCTGGTCGAGGCGATTGCCAAGGATCTCGACATTCCTCTTGAGTCGAAATTCATGGGGACGTGGTCCGACGCGCAGGCCGCGGCGCGCGACGGCAAGGCCGACATGATTGTCGGCGTCTACTTCAACGACGAGCGCGCCGAATATCTCGATTTCGTGCAGCCGGCCTTCATCTTCGATCCCGTCGTCGTCTTCATCGCCAAGGACAAGCCGTTCGATTTCAAAGGGCAGGACGACTTGATTGGCAAGAAGGGCGCCACCAACAAAGGCGAGAGCTACGGCACCAAGCTCGATGCCTTCATCAAGGACAAGCTTGACGTCGCCCGCACCGACGGCATCGACGATGCCCTCAAGGATCTTGCCGCGGGCAAGGTCGACTATGTGATCGCCGGTTACTATCCCGGCGATGCCGAACTGTCGGTGCTGGAGCTTGAGGACAAGGTCGAGGCGCTTGAGCCGGCCCTGCTTTCGGCCGAGATGTTCGTCGCCTTCTCGAAGAAATCGCCTTGCGCCGCCTTGGCGTCGAAGTTCAGCGAAGGCATCACGAAACTGACCACCGACGGCAGCTTCCATCAGATACAGATGGATGCAATCTCCAAGTGGGATAGCGAGCACTAGACTGCGAATATCGGTTTCTGCGCTCTGAAGGCCCTGTGCAGGGAGGGTAAAGGGCGTGACGACCGTCCACCGAGAGCGCGCCCCTTGTGATAGATCAAAGTAGATCCGGCCGATCGGCCTCAGGTTCCAAGGCTCCTGAGTTCGAGACTCCTGAGTTCATTGGATGAGGTGGGATAGTGATTATCAAAGTTCATGGTGACATTCTCTTGAGTGATGCGCAGGCCATCGCCCACGGCGTTGCCCCCCACGATCACTTCAACCAAGGGCTCGCTTTAGCTTTGCGCGAACGTCACCCTGCGATGGCGAAGGACTTCCGCCACTATTGCCACCAGGAAAATCCGAAGCCTGGTCATGCGTGGCTCTGGGCCGGACCGGAGCGGGTCATCATCAATTTGATGACCCAAGAGCCGGCGCCCGATGAGAAGGCCCATCCCGGCAAGGCAACGACACACAATGTCGGCCACGCGCTGAAAGCGCTGCGCAACATCCTCGACAACGAAGACATCTCTTCCATCGCCCTACCCAAATTGGCCACGGGCGTCGGCGGCCTCGAATGGACCGAGGTCGAGCCGCTTATCGAGAGCCATCTCGGCGATTTGCAGATCCCGGTCATCATCTACGAGACCTACGAGAAGGATCACAAAGCCCCCGAGACGGCGTGATGGGACCGCAAGAAGGACAGCATGCGCATCAAGCCGGATAGAGTCTCTCTCGTTGGCGTTTCGCTCGGGCTGGCGCTGCCCTGTGCGCTGCTATTGTCTGATGTCACGCTCGCCGCGAGCCGGAGAGCCTGCCAAAACCTCGAACAGCACTACGCACAGATCGAGCGAGGCGCGAGCACGGTCGAGGTCAACGACGCGCTGTTCTCGGCCACCGACAAAGGCTGCCAGAAGCTCGCACGCCAGGCCCTCAAAGACGGCGCTTCGCTGGAAGCGCGGGACCGCTTCGGGTCGAAGCCACTGTCGCACGCAGCCGCCTCCGGCCAGGCCGAGCTCGTGACCCTTTACCTGGACCAGGGCGCGGCGATCGACGCGCGGAATCTTGACGGCTCGGCTGCGCTCTACAAGGCGGCGGAGGCGGGACGCCTCGACATCGTGGAACTCCTCGTGGCCCGCGGTGCGGAGATCGATCTTCCCGGCCGCAGCGGCATCACCCCGCTCGCGGCGGGCGCCTATAGGGGCAGCGAGCCCATCGTGTCCTTTCTGATCGGCAAGGGCGCGGATCCGAACCGCATCGACGACACCAAGAAGACAGCCATCGTCTATGCCGCAGGCCGTGGCTTTCCCGGCGTCACGCGCCTCCTTCTCGATCAAGGGGTCGACGTCAATGCCCGCTACGGCAATGAGCTGACGGTTCTGATGTGGGCCGCCGGTCATTCCAGCGAGGCCGGCGTCCTGGACATCACGGACGTGATGAAGCTGCTTCTGGATCGCGGCGCAAAGATCGACGATCGCGATAACCGAGGCCGCACCGCGTTGATGATCGCGGCCGAGCTGAACCATGCGGCCGCGGCCGACCTTCTGCTCTCGCGCGGCGCCGACAAGACCTTGCGCGACGACCAGGGCAAATCGGCCGCCGACCTCACCTCGCTGACGGCACTGCGCGAAAAGCTTGCGGCGCGTTAGCCTCTAGCGGCCGTGGCCGAGATATTGATCGATCTGCAGACCCGCCAGGTACTTCGAGAGCGGCTCGAAATCATCCTCCGGCGTCGCCTTCATCAAATCCGACATGCCGGGGTTGTTGCCACGCGAGCCGTCGCGAAACGCCAGCATCTGGCTGAGGAGATATTCCTGCCACTGCCCCGCAAGCCGGGCCGTCGTGCCGTCGCCTTGGAAATGATCGAGATGGCAGCCCCGGCACCCGATCGACTTTGCGGCAGACTCCGCCTTTGCAACGACATCGGAGGGTGCCGACGGCTGACCGAGATTGGGCCACTTCTTTTTCGTGAAGTAGGCCGCAAGGTCGTACATGTCCTGCCTCTCAAGCTGCGCGACAATGGGCTGCATCAGCGCGTTCTTGCGCGTGCCCTTCTGGAAATCGCGCAGCTGCAAATAAATATAGCCCTCGTCCTGACCCCAAATCACGGGCGTCGTCTTGTTGATCGGCACGCCGTCGGCACCGTGACATGTGGCGCAGAGTTGCGCCTTCTGCTCGATGTCCTCGGCGGCAATGGCGCTGCCCCCCATGATGAGGGCGGAAGCGAAAAGCACGGCAGTCAAAGCCCAGTCTGAAGTCCGCGACATTCTTTTTCTCTCCGCAGGGTAGATATGAAAAAGGACGGGGCACCATCATGCCCCGTCCCTCTCATTCTTGCTAAACGGAAACGCGATCAGTCAGCCGTAAAGGCGATGATGTTGTTTCCGCGCTTGAAGTCGATCTGGGTGTTACCACCCGCGCCGACCACGATGTACTCCTTGCCGTCCACGGAGTAGGCGGCAGGCGGCGCATTGACGCCCGCGCCCGCGAAGAACGACCACAGAACGTCGCCGTTCTCGGCATCATAGGCTCTGAACCAGCCATCGCCTTCGCCCGTGTACACGAGCCCGCCAGCCGTGGCCAACACGCCACCCATCATCGGCAGCGGCGTCTTCTTCTGCCACTTGATCTTGCCGGTGTTGTAGTCGACGGCGGTGACATTGCCGAACTGCTCGGAACCCGGGATCACCTTGAAGGCGCCGCCGAGCCAGAGCTTGCCGCCCGGATAGGGCGAGTTTTCGACATGATAGGTCATCGGCTGATGCAGATTGACCGCATAGGTCAGGTTCAGGTCCGGGTTGACGGCCATCACCGACCACTCCACGCCGCCATTGGCGCCCGGGAGCATCGGTGCGCCCTCGGCCGTCGGCAGTGTCCACATGCCCGTCTGGTCCACCATCGCTTCGGAGAACCGGATGAGGCTGCAGTCGTCGCGGTTGTGGACATACACGTTGCCGGTCTTGCCGGCGTGGATCACGCCGGGAACCGTCTTGCCGTCCTTATCCTTCACATCGACCAGGATCGGCGGGCTGACAGAATCCAAATCCCACACGTCGTGGGCGATGTACTGGAAGTGACAGACATACTTGCCCGTCTCCAGATCCACCGACACGAGAGAGTCCGTGTAGAGATTGTCACCCGGACGGATCGAGCCGTCGAGGTCGGGCGACGGGTTGCCGACGACGAAGTAGATGCGCTTCGTCTTGAGGTCGACAGCCGGATTCTGCCACACGCCGCCGCCGAGGGTCTTGTAGGGGTCGCCCATTTTCTTGAGCGCCGCCTTCTCGGCCGCGATGTCGCGGTGCATATCCTTGCCCGTGGCATCGTGTGTCGCCCACACGCCGGTCGAATCCTCAGGCGTCGTATGGAAGTTCCACACTTGCTTGCCCGTCTCTGCGTCGTAGGCCCGAACGAAACCGCGGATACCGTACTCACCGCCGTTAGTCCCGATCAGGATCTTGCCGTCGACCGCAGTCGGCGCCATCGTCTCCGAGTAGCCGAGTTCCGGATCCGCGAGTTGCGTTTCCCAAATGAGGCTGCCGCTCTTGGCGTCCAAAGCCACGAGCTTGGCGTCGAGCGTGCCCATATAGACCTTGTCTTTATAGATGGCGACGCCGCGATTATTGGGACCGCAGCAATAGGTCGTGACCGGACCCATCTTGTGCTTGTAGTGCCAGAACTGCTCGCCCGTCTTCGCATCGATTGCGTAGACGTGGTTGAACGACGTGGTGACGTACATCACGCCATCGACAACGATCGGCGTTGTCTCCAGCGACTCCTTCACCTCGGTTTGGAAAATCCACGCCGGACGAAGTCCGCTGACGTTGGACTTGTTGATCTGCTTGCCCTGATAGTAGCGAGTCTGATCGTAGTTACCGTTGGTGTGAAGAAAGTTGTTCGTGTCCGTTGCGGCACCGCTGAGCTGCTCCTGCGACACGGATGGCACAGGCGCTTCTCTGGTCAATGTCGTTGCGACGGTTTCGGTTTCAGCTCCAGCCAATGCCAGAGTCGATCCGGCAAGGCTCAACGCTAGCGCGCCAAAAATTGTGGCGGCTGTTCTACAGCTCCCCATGTTTTCCTCCATTGGGCGTGCACCCGTTTCCGCCGGCCGTGTTGGCCGGCAGCTCCAGACGGGTTCGCACCTGGAGCCTGGGTGCCGGCCGGGAACTTGTCAACAAACCCTTGCTTGTGTTGGCACTACCTATTTCCGGCGGGCAGCAATTATGCCGACCATTCCCGCGCGAGTTGCTACGCCTGTGGACTTGGAAAGGGTACACTTCCCATCGCGTCCAAGTTTGCTTCAGACCCTTGGTGTGTCAGTAGGTTATCGTATGGCGTTCCGAGTTCCTGCACCTCTCCCACGATCGGCGCGCCGGAGGTCTCTCATATGCGGGACTTCTTCGAAGGGTCTGCTCGTGGCTGGATTCCTGGTTTTTTTGGTCTCCGGCGCCTTGCCCGCAATTTCGGCGGAAGACGGCGCGCCCGCGCTCCCGCAGACCGCACCTGTCGAGCCCACTTTGGTCTCGATTGGTTACCTCAAGCAGGAGGTCAACGAGCTCATTCCCCTGTCGCGGCTGAACGTGAAGCCGGACGACCTCGGCATCGCCGGCGCCGAGATCGCGCTCAAGGACAACAACACCACGGGCAAATTCACCAACCAGCGCTTCACGCTCGAAGTGGCGCGCGTCCCGGTGGATGGCAACGCCGTTGCCGCGCTCCAGACGCTCGTCGAGAGCGGGCAACACTTCGTGCTCGTCGACGCCCCGGCTGAAATCCTGCTGAAGCTATCGGACTCCGTCAAAGGCCAGGACGTGCTGCTGTTCAACGTGAGCGCGCCCGAGGTGAACCTCCGCCAAGAAGACTGTCGCGCCAACGTGCTGCACACGGCCCCAGATCTCGCCATGCTTGCCGACGCGCTGGCCCAGTACCTCGTTTGGAAGAAATGGCAACGTTGGCTGGTGGCGAAAGGCACCTACCCCGAAGACGAGGACTATCTCGAGGCGGTACGCCGCTCGGCGAAACGTTTCGGCGCGACAATCGTGGAAGAGCGGGAATACGAGACGACGCAGCAAGCGCGCCGCTCCGACACCGGCCAGCAATTGATCCAGCGGCAGATGCCGGTCTTCACGCAAGGCGCGCCGTCCCATGACGTCCTGATCGTCGCCGACCGCCGGGGGATCTTCGGCCCTTATCTTCCGTTTCGCACGTGGGACCCGCGTCCCGTTGCCGGCACGTCCGGGCTCGAGGCCATGAGCTGGCACCCCGCCCATGAGCAATGGGGCGCGACGCAGATGCAGAACAGATTTCAACGCTTCGCGCACCGCTTCATGTTGCCCTTGGATCATCAGGCTTGGATCGCGGTGCGGGCCGTCGGCGAAGCGGCATCGCGGACCGCGTCAGGCGACTACGCGCCGATCAACGCCTACATTCGCGGCGACAAGTTCGACCTTGCCGCGTTCAAAGGCCAGAAGGTCACATTCCGCAAATGGGACGGCCAGCTCCGTCAACCGATCATCATCGCCGGCCCGGAACTGCCGGTGTCGACCTCGCCGCAGCAAGGTTTTCTGCACGAGCACGAAGAGGTCGACACGCTTGGGATCGACGCCCCGGAAAGTAAATGCAAGTTTGAATAACAAGACGAGCGCATTGCCGCGCGCCAACAAGAACGCCGGGAGGAAGACGTGAGAGCACTGCGATCTGTAGCCGCCTTGGCTGGGGCCATTGCCTTGGGCGGGGGAGTCGTCTGGATCACCTCACCGGCCCAGGCCTACACCGTCTATGTCTCCAACGAGAAGGGGAACTCGCTGACGGTCATCGACAGCGACACACTTCAGGTCCTGACCACAATCCCCGTTGGCCAGCGCCCGCGAGGCATCATGCTGTCGAAGGACGACAAGACGGTCCTTATCTGCGCCAGCGACTCCGACACCGTCCAAGTGCTCGACGTCGGCACGCGGCAGATCGTGGCGGAGCTTCCGTCCGGACCGGATCCGGAACTCCTCAACATTCACCCTTCCGGCAGCCCGGTCTACGTGGCCAACGAGGACGACAATCTTCTCACCGTCATCGATCTCGACACCAAGGATGTGATCGCCGAAGTCGAGGTCGGCGTCGAACCGGAAGGGGTTGGTATCAGCCCCGATGGCAAGACCGTCGTGGTGACGTCCGAGACTACCAATATGGCCCATTTTATCGACACCGAGACCTACGAGATCACCGACAACGTGCTCGTCGGCACGCGCCCGCGCTTTGCCGAGTTCACCGCTGACGGCTCGCAGGTATGGGTCAGCTCGGAGGTCGCCGGCACCGTTTCGGTGATCGACGCCAAGACGCGGGAGATCATCAAGATCATCGAGTTCGACGTCCCAGGCGTGCAGCAGATCTACATCCAGCCCGTCGGCCTCCGCATCAGCAAGGACGGCACAAAGGCCTTTGTTGCTCTTGGCCCGGCCAATCGTGTGGCCGTGATCGATGCCAAGACCTTCGAGGTCGAGGACTACCTGCTCGTCGGCAAGCGTGTCTGGCAGTTGGCCTTCACACCGGATCAGAAGCTCTTGTTCGCGACGAACGGAAACAGCAATGATGTGTCGGTGATCGACGTCCCAAGCCTCAAAGTGACGAAGTCGATCCCGACCGGGACGGCGCCTTGGGGAGTCACGATCTCGAAAGACTGAGCAAACTGGAGAGATCGAGCATGCCGCTTGCCAGACAAGGCACCACAGTGATTGCCGCGATCGCGCTCACCGGCGTTTTCGTATTCGATCAACAGACCCTGGCACAACACGCCCCCGTCGCACCGCCTGAGGTCTCCGCGACTTCGATGTTCGTGATGAATGCCGACACGGGCCAGGTGCTCTACGCCAAGAACGAGGATGAGGTCTTCCGGATCCTCAGCCTGACCAAGCTGGTCACGGCCTATGTCCTCACGGACCATATGGGCGACCGCCTGTCGGAGACCATGACCATCAGCCGGCCGCACCTGACCGGCGGCTCGTCCGCCGGTCTCAAACCGCGCGATGTCTGGAGCTTGCAGGCCCTGCTCTATGGGATGGTACTGGTCTCGGGCAATGACGCCTCTCTGGCCATCGCCGACCATGTCGGCCGAGACCTCCTGGCGCAGGAGAACAAGCGCGGCGATTCCAAGAAGCGCTTCGTGGAAGAGATGCGATCGACCGCCCAGGACCTCGGCGCGGAGCATGCGCAGTTCGCCGACCCCTATGGTCTTTCTCCGGCCAACGTGGCCACGGCCCGCGATATGGGACTCGTCGCCGCCCGCGTCTTCACCGATCCGAGGCTTCTGCCGGCCTGGGGCTGCACCGAGCGGACGCTTCACATCGACGGTCCAAAGGCGCGGACCGAAACCCTCAAGACCAGCCTGGAAATTCTCGGCGAAGGCAGCGTCATCGGCGCCAAGACGGGGTCGCACGTCTCGAAGAATATCTACAATCTCGTGACCGCCTGGCGGACGCCGAATGGCCAGACCATTGTCGGCGTGGTGTTGGGAAGCACGAGCGATCCCGCGCGTTACGACGAGACGCGGGCGATCATGGCCGCTCTGCCACAAGATTTCCCCACCCTGGCGGAAGGTCCCCTCGAGGACGGCTCGACCGATACCGCTGCGGCCTCCGCCACCCCGGGCGCTTGCCGCTAGCCTCGAGAGTCCTGGCGTTCGAACCATTTTCCCCAGCGGCCCCGTCTTGCCTCAAAGGGCAACAATCGGCCATAGAGTCACGCTATAAGAGCGCCTGCTGCCGGATTCGATGGTCCGACCTGGTGGATTGAGACGCCGGGCCGTGCCATAATCCCTTGAAGGGAGTAGCTTAAATGGCCGAGCACAAGATCCTCGGAATTATTCTTGCCGTCGGCCTGATCATTGTCGCGGGCATCTTTTGGGTGCTTGACGACGATGAGTCGCACGAGCCCGCGGGCGAGACCGTCGCGGTCGCCCCGCCCGAGGCGGGCGCTTCTCCCAGCGAGCAGGCAGCCAAGCCGGAAATCAGCGGCGAGCCGCTGGACGAGGCGATGGTCGGCAAGGTCCTCGTCTCCAGGCGGCCTGTCCAGGTCTTGGCCGAGCCGTCGGCGTCCGCGTCGGCGATGTTTGGCTTCCCCGCAGGCCGACCGTTCCGGCCGCTCAGCCGCAAGGACGGCTATATCCGCATCCAAGACGTGAGAAGCGGAGCCAGCGGCTGGATCGAGGAGGCGGCGCTCGCACCGGCACCGACAAAGCCGATCGCCGTGCCAAGCTCCGGCTCAGCGCAACGACCTGCGACGTCCGGCGGCCCGAGACGGTCTGATTCCCAGTCCGAGACTGCATTCACCGAACCGGAGCCGGCGCCCAAGCGCCGTGGCCTCTTTAGCGGCGGTGGCATTCTCGGCGGCTTGTTCGGAGGCCGCTAGCCCGGCATAGCCTCTTCGAGGAGCGGCTCCGGCTCGCGCACCTCGATCTCCCCTGCCACCAGGAACAGTCCTGCGCGCCGCGCGGCCTCGCCAACGCCACGCCGCGCGGTGAGCCATGCGAGCGGAATGGACAGGCTCAAGCCGAGCCATACCGGCAGCAGCCAGAGCCAAGCTTGAGCCGACAACGAAAACGTGCCGAGCGACAGCCCCAGCCCCGCGAGCGTGTGACCGAAATGTTGCCGTGTGACCGCACCCATGGGCGCATCCTGTCCGCGGCGCTGCTGCGCCGCCCATCCGGCGTCGCGTCCGAGCAAGATGTCGAACACGAAGCGCGCCTGCATCAACATCATCACCGGCGCCAGCAGTGACGACAGAACAATCTCGAGAACGACGCTGTTGGTGAGCGCCAAGGCACCACCCGCCGCCCGCCGCCTCCTTGTGTTGGCGATCGTGGCGGCGTAGGCCAAGAGCTTGGGTGCCAGCAAAACGAGGGCCGAAACACCAAGGAGCGAGAAGGCCTGCCTCGCATCGAAACGCGGCCATGTCGGATACAGCGCGAAGTCCGAGGGGAAATAATCCGGAGGAAAGGCCTCCGCGACCCAGCTCAAAGCAATTCCCGTCGCCAAGAATAAGAGCCAAAGCGGCGAGGCCATGTAACTCATGATCCCGTTCACAAGATGAAAGCGGCTCATCCAATGAAGCCCCGCGGCGGTCACGATCCTTCCGTGCTGTAGGTTGCCTTGTGCCCAACGCCGGTCCCGCGCCGCATGCTCGGCGAGCGTCGGCGGCGTTCCCTCGAAGCTGCCCCCGATATCCGGCCGCATATAGACGGCGTAGCCGGCCCGGCGCAGCAGCCCTGCCTCTACAAAGTCATGGCTCATGATATGGCCGCCGAAGGGCGGCGCCCCGTCAAGCTCCGGCAGGCCGCAAGCAGAGGCGAAGGCGCGAACCCGGATGATCGCGTTATGCCCCCAATAATTGCCGTCGCGACCGCACCACAGCGCAAGCCCGGCCGCGAGCAGCGGACCATAGGTGGCGGTCGCAAATTGCTGAATGCGCGCGAAGAGAGTTTCGCCGTCCTTGAGTTGCGGCACGGTCTGGATCAAGCCGGCCTCAGGATCGGCTTGCATTGCAGCCGCCAACGCGATGAACGTGTCGGCGGTCATATAGCTGTCCGCGTCCAGCACGATCATGAAGTCATAGGCCGCCCCCCAACGCCGCACGAAGTCCGCCACGTTGCCCGCCTTCTTGCCTTCACTGCCGAGGCGCTTCCTGTAATAAACCTCCACGCTGCCGCCCAACATGTTGCGCAATTGGGTGACCGCCGCGCGCTCGCGCCGGAGGGTCTCGACGTTGCTCGAGTCGCTCAGAACGAAGATGTCGAACCGGCTTCCTTGCCCGGTGGCCGCGAGCTCCATCGCCATGCGCGTCAGCGCGTAGAACACCGCGTCCGTATCTTCGTTGTAGATCGGCATTACGATCGCTGTTCGCGTTGAGAGAGGGACCAGGCCTCTCTCGTCGTCCCGCCGATCGCCCTGCCGCCGATCGCTACCGACAACAACGGCAAACCCCAGCAGAGTCGTGGCCGCGGCAAGCGCGATCCAAGCAAATGTCAGAGCAAACAATACGACCAGCAAGATCTGGAGCGATGTCGCACTGCTTTGGCCGACGACCTGATACATCTGCCAAGTGCCGTACCCGGCGAGCAGTCCAGTCATCGCGAAGACGAAAAGACGGGCCAACATGGCCCCCCATGGAGAGAGCCTGCGCGGGCGTCCGCCTCGCCAGCTCGTGATGCTCTGTCTTGGCATCGCCAGCGGCGCATCCAGCGGCACAAGACTGTTCTTTCTTATTTCGGCCGTGCCGATATCAATCGCGTGCATCACTCAGCCCGTCCATCGATAAAGCCAGGTTTCGCTGACCGCCTGTTCGCCTCGCAACAGCACGAGGCGAAGCTCGGCGAGATCCACGCCGCCCACGTCGAGCTCGAAGCTTGCGCGGTAGCCGCCCGTAGCGCGGTTGGGGTAGCCCACGACATTTCCGACCGTGCCGGCGCTTGCCCACACTTCGGCCGTGACTTCGTCGGGAAAATAGCTGGCCAGCTTGCGCCGGCCCGGCGCGGTAACATCCAGCGGCGCGCTAAAATCGATGACGAAGAGCCGCCTCGTTTGGTCGAGGGTCAATCCGCCGCTGGTCTCCTTTACGCGTGCCAGGGCATTGTTCAAAGCGGGTCGCCCCCATCGCAGCCAATAGCTGTAGGACAGGCTCTCGCCACGGCGGAGAATCTTGGCCGGCCGCCAATAGGCGACGATGTTGTCGTTGAACTCGCGGTCGGTGGGGATCTCGACGAGCTCGATCTGGCCTTCGCCCCAGCCCTGTCGTGGCTGCACCCAGGTGCTCGGCCGGAGTTCGTATTTCGCTTCGAGATCCTTGTAGTCCGCGTAGGCGATGGCGCGCTGTTGCAGACCAAAGCCCTTCACGTCGTTGGCGAGGAAGGAGCTCATCTGCAAGGTCCCCGGGTTGGCGAGCGGGCGCAGGACCCAACCGCCCCCGGCCTCCTCTATCGCCAGCGTGTCGGAGTCATGGACGGCCACGCGATAATCGGCGAAGCGCGGCCGCTCTATCGAGCCGAACAGATACATGCTGGTCAGAGGGGCAAGTCCGAGATGGCTGAGATCCTCCCGGGCAAACAGCGTCGACTCGATCTCCATGAGCGTCGAGTTCCCCGGCATGATCTGGAAGCTGAAGGCACCGGTGACGCGAGGCCCGTCGAGCAAGGCATGCACGGTCGCTAACCGCGCTCCGATGGCCGGGCGTTCGACCCAGAAGGTCCGGAAGAATGGGAACTCCTCCCCGCGGGCCGAACCTGTGTCTATGGCCAGCCCGCGCGCCGACACGCCGTAGACCTGCCCCTCGCCGAGCGAGCGAAAGTAGCTGCCGCCCTGAAACACCGCCGCCTCGTCGAGATAGCCCGGCGTATTGATCGGGTAGCGCAGGCGCACGCCGGAGAAGAGAGGCACGTCGCGCATTTGCGGCAACGAAAGAGATCCAAAGTCGAAGAGCTCCGGCGCATAGCTCAGCGGCTTAACAATGCCGTCCTCGACGATGTTGATCTCGACCGGTGTCTCGTAAATGAACCCGGCGTGGAGCAGTTCGAGCGCGAAGCCTCTGCTCTCGCCAACCCAGACGGCTCTCTCACTGCGAAACTGGATGTCGCGGTACTGGTCATACCCAAGCGCTCCGAAAGCCGGGGCGACTTTGGCAGGAGGCCGATGCCTCTCTTTCGCGAGGCGCCGCGCCGCCTCTATGACCGTTGCGCGGCTGAAGGTGCTGTCCGCTTGCTGCGCGCGTGCCGCGCCGAAAGCGCCCGGGCAAAGCGCTCCGAGCGCAACACTTCCCCCCGCCAAAGCGAATTCTCGGCGGTTCATCTTCTCCGTCTCGCTGTCCATGAGCCCTGCGATGACCACAACGCGAGTTTGACCCGGGTTGTTCCGTCTTGAGACCCGCCATGTCATTCAACGCGCAGGCGAAAAGTCGCAGGGAGAGTTCGTGCCGCGCGCTTGAGCATCTATCGCGCAATTCGCGTGCACTTGGCGCTGGAATGATCAGCGCGAACACGTGGAACGCGCGAAGCTCAGCGATACGCGGTGCGCCGTTGGCGAGCGTGCCGCTCGCTTGGCCGAGCTTGGCTCATCGCTCCGCGCTTGCGGAAGCCTCTATGGCGGCGGCGGGAGATTGCTTGCGGAGGGAAAGCCCGCCCGTGTGCCCGAGGAGAGGCGGGAGCTCGAAGCTAGAGCGGGCGGCGTTGGCCGACCGGCACGCCGACGCTGAGGTCGGCGCTGGCCGATTCGACGCCTGCCGGCTCCGGCGGGGCCCAGGGACTGCGCTGATTGTCCAGATGCGCGCCAAGCCACACGAGCGCGATGGCGCCCGAGAATGCAAGCAGCTCAAGCAGTTGATAGCGGCGCACGCCCCCCCAGAGCGTGCCTGGGCGGCGGGGGCGAAAAAAGCGCTTGCGCTGGTAGTGGGGCGTAATCAGATGGACCATGGGACGTCTTCGTAGAGAGGTGTCGACGGGGGTTCCGCCTTGGCGCCCATCGGTCTACTAGTCTTCCCCAAATAAACCGTTCATCCGAGGCTCGGGCTGCTTGTGACGCGCAGGCAAACCAACTTCAGGGTGAGCAAATCCTTTACGGCGGGGACAGGGACGATTCGATCGGAACGCTCATGCGCCTGCTTCTCGTCTCCGATCTGCATTATTCGCTGCCGCTCTTCGATTGGGTCGTTGAGGTGGCAGGTGACTTCGACGTCGTGGTGATGGCGGGCGACCATCTCGACCTCGCCTCCCTCGTCGATGGCCGCGCGCAGGCCGTGGTGGTGAAGAAGTACTTCGCCCGCATCCAAGCGAAGACCCGCCTGCTGATTTGCTCCGGCAATCACGACCTCGATTCTAAGAACGCCGCCGGCGAAAAGATCGCCAAATGGCTTCTTGGATCGCGCAACCAGGGTGCGCTGTCGGACGGCGAGTCATTGGTGATCGGAGACACGCTTTTCACCGCATGCCCCTGGTGGGATGGCCCGGTGTCCCAGGGCGCTATCGGCGAACAATTGGCCAAGGCGGCCAAGGACCGGCCGAAGCGGTGGATCTGGCTCTATCACGCACCGCCGGCGAACTCGCCTGTCGCATGGGGCGGCCAGCGCTACTACGGCGACGATGCGCTACAGAAATGGATCGGGGAGTATCAGCCGGACATCGTCATGTCTGGGCACGTGCACGAAGCCCCGTATGTCGCAGACGGCTCATGGGTCGACCGCATCGGCGCGACCTGGATCTTCAACACCGGCCACTACCTCGGCGCGCCGCCGGCGCATATCATCATGGACACGGAGGCTGGCGAGGCGCTGTGGTTCTCCGCCGCCGGCAATCAATATGTTCGCTTTGAAGACGAGCTGACGCGGCCCGTGCCGAAGCTCGCAGCGCTCCCCGCGTGGCTCACAGGCGGGGATCAGCCTCCCGCTCCGGGCCAAGGCTGAAATCTTCGTCCTGCTGGTGAATGAGCACGTCGAGCACCTCGCCTACCATGCCGAGATGATCGCTCTGGCCTTCAAACTGCCGCTTGAGATCGACGAGATAGGTGGTGGCCGCGTTGAGGCGCCCGGCGAGCAGCCTACCGACATGAAAGGCGATCTCGGGATTTGACCTCAGGAAGCTTTCGGCATCGTCGAACGCATAGACATGGACCGGCGTCAGCGCGCGCGCCGTGGCGGTGTGCGGCCGTCTCAGCAGGACCGACATCTCGCCGAAGACCGCGCCAGGCTCCTCCACGACGGCGACCTGGGTGTCGCCCCGGAGCACCTCGACCGAACCGGACTTCAGCACATAGAGATGCCCGGAGGTCTTGCCCTCGGGGAGCAGTACCGTGCCGGCCGCCAGCTCTTCGAGCGGCGCATCCCTGCACATGTCGAGGATTGAGCCCATGATAGAAGCGTATCGCGCATCGGCAGCTTGTCAAACGGACGAATCGCCGCCGAACCTCGCCTATTGGGCGCTGAGGAAATTATCGAGGATCTGTTTGGCCGCATCCTCTGCGTCGAGCTTTTTCTTCTTCTTCTTTTTCTTCGCCGCCTGCTGGTTCTTGGGCGGCACGGGCTGAGGCTGCGCGTTAGGGGCGACGGCCGCAGGAGCAGGTGCGGGCGCAGGCGTGGGCGCCGCCTGCGTGCCCCCGAGCAAGCCTCCAATACCCTGGATCAATGCGTCCTTGTCGACCTTGCCGTCCTTGATCACGTTCGACAGGGCTCCGTTCTTGCCATCGAGGCCCGGCAAGTTCTTCACCCCTTTGGTGAAGTCCTTGTAGCGCTGATAAGCCTGAGCGGGATTCTGCAGGACCCCCTTGATGTCGGGATAGATCTTCGGCTTCGACCACGGCCCCACGATCATCACCGGCACGCCGAGGCCCGAGAGGTCCTTCTCCCCCCCCTGTCCTTGGAGCGAGGCGACGAGCTGAGGATCGACGCGGAAGTTGAGCCGCTTCGCCGGGATGTCGACTGTACCGGCACCGTTCATGCGGACGAGCGGTCCGACCAGATGCAAGTCTTGTGTCGTCGCCTTGCCCTGGGCGACCTTGAAGCTTGCGCCGAGTGAGGCAAAATCGGTCTTTTCGGTGGCACCGCCCTGCCAGCCTTCGACGATGCCCGTGCCGAGATTGCGCATCATCTGGGCAACATTGACGCCCCGAATGGCACCGTTGAGAAATTCGAGATTGGCGTTGCCGTTGAGCGTGGAGACAATCGCACGCTGGCTCGCGCCGCGGGCGTTCAAGTCGAACGAAATAGTTCCGCGGCCTTCGATGTTTTGGAACCCTGCCGCATCCTTGAGAAATGGATAGGCATCAAACTGGACGAGCGAGAGCTTGACGCGTTGCGCCGGCGTTTTCCCGCTGGCATCGACGGCGATGCCCACGTCGCCCGCTCCCCCATAGAGCTTGAACTTCGACAATGTGGCGTTGAGCTTGCCGCCGTTCAGCGTCGCTTGAACCGTCACGGGGCTGAGCTTGACTTGGTCGTAGATCAATTGCTCGGCCGAGAGGCTGAACTTGCCGTTCACGGACCTGAGCGGTGAGAAGTCGATGGGAGCGTTGCTCCAACTCGCGTTGGCCGCGCCGCCACCACCCGCACCGCCGCCGCCGCCGCCGCCGCCGCCGCCGCCAGCATTGCTTCCACCACCCTTCGACGGGTTCGACCGAGGGACTCCCGTCAACGCATTGACGTCGAGTGTCTTGGCCGCAAGCGCCGCGACAACGTAGGGTACCTTTTGCGTGAGGTTGGCCGTCGCCTGCCCCGCGAGCACGGTGCCGCGGACATTGGCCCGGAGAGAGCTGAGTGTAACGATGTTGTACTTGTAGATGGCATTACCGGCAAACGTGTCCCGGCCCATGGTCGCGGTGAACTGGCTCAAGGTCGCCGTGTCGTCTTTGTAGACCGCGGTCCCGGCCAGTGTCTTGTCACCCGACTTGGCGCTGAACTGGCTGAGCGTGAACGTGTCGCTTCGATACGTCGCCGTACCGCTCAAGCTTGCCGGCGCATCGAGCGTGCCCGGCAAATTCGCCGTAACCCGCACGGGCGCGGGCGAACCTTCGAGAAATTGCCCGAAATTTCCGATCGAGCCTTCCGCCTGCATTGCCTTGCCGTCGACAACCGCGCTCGTGTCGAACGACAACGGTTGGTCATAGGCAGGAAGCGACGCCTTGAGATTCAGTTTTGCGATTCGCTTGCCGGGCTCGTCGCCGGAGCCCGGCAGAATCACGGTTCCATTGGCAATGACGAGCTTATCGAGCGTGAGGTTCTTGAGCTTTTCAGCAACGCTTGCCGGACCGCCACCGCCACCGCTTTCGGGTGACCCTTGCCCTGCGTCCGGGGCTGCTCCTGGTTGCGCCGGCGGCATCGCGGCCGCGCGTGGCACGGCGATGACCGGATCGACCAGCGTGACCTCCGTGACTCTCATCTTGCCGTCGAGCAGTCCTCGCAGCATCAAGCCGACCTTGAGCGTCTTGGCTGTCGCGAACTCCTTCTCGCTGCCGCTTGAGGGCTGAGCGACTCCGACATCCTCGGCCACAAGATCAAGCGAGGGAAAAAGCGTGATATCCACCGGCCCGCTCACTCTCAAGCGGTAGCCGGTTGAGGCCTCCACCTGCGCAAAGAGTTGGTTGCGCATCTCCTCGGTGGAGATGAACAAAGGGCCGATGAAGACGATGGCCGCGGCGATGACCACGATACCCACCAAGATTGAAAAGATGAGCCGCAAAGCGCCCCTCCGAAAGTCGAGCTGCCGGTCGTTAACAAACTACAAAGTAAGGCATGAGCCTACTAGAAGACTACCGGCTGAGCAGGGTCTGAGTCGCTGAATTAGGCCATAAATGCGGGCAAATGACGGCCACGCCAGGTCCGGTCGGCCCTCTCGGCCACACTTGCCCCTAGGAGCCCGCCCCCCTACACCAGGGGTCGGGACCTCTAACGGAGACTTCCAATGCCGCGACTTATTCTCCTGAGACACGGTCAGAGCGTCTGGAACCGGGATGCGATCTTTACCGGTTGGACGGATGTGGACCTTTGCGACAACGGGATCGCTGAGGCGAAGCAAGCGGCAGCCCTGCTCAAGGAGCACGACATCAAGTTCGATCAATGCTTCACGTCATATCTGCGGCGCTCCGTCCACACACTTTGGATCGTGCTCGACGCCCTGGAACTCACGTGGCTTCCCGTGCGGCGGAGTTGGCGGCTCAACGAGCGCCACTACGGCGCGCTGCAAGGTCAGAAGAAGGAGAAGATCCTGGCAGAAGTCGGAGAGGAGCAGCTGCAGATCTGGCGCCGCAGCTACACCACGCGGCCGCCTGCACTTGAAGTCGGCGATCCGCGCTTCCCCGGCAATCAGCCCAAATATGCCCGGGTGCCGCGCCGCCACCTTCCGCTGACGGAAAGCCTGAAAGACTGCGTCGCCCGCGTCCTCCCCTTTTGGCAGGAACGTGTCGAGCCGCTCCTCATGGACGGGCGCACCCCGCTGATCTCAGCCCATGGCAATAGCCTGCGTGGCCTCGTCAAATATCTCGACGGAATTTCCGATGAGGACGTGCCCCATCTCGAGATTCCCACAGGCAAGCCCCTCGTATATGAGCTCGATGAAGGCCTGAGCACCATTCGCAGTTTCTATCTCGAGGACGGCAAGGAAGCGCATGCCTTGCCCAAGGCGCGCGCGGCGGCTACGTCTGCGTAAGTCGAGAGTCTTCACCCGCGAAGCGGCACCATAGATAAGGCGGCTCCCGGCGCACGCAATTTTGAGCCAGGCGGCTATCCAGCCGTGACCTTTGACATGGACACGACGCCAACATCCAATCCCGGCGCCTTGGTAGTGACGCTCACGCCGAACTCGTCCCTCGACCTGTGGACCACCACGCAACGGGTGACGAGCCGCGACAAGCTCCGCTGCACGCAACCGCAATTCGATCCGGGCGGAGGCGGGATCAATGTCTCGCGCGTCGTGCACCGGCTCGGCGGGCGCACCCATGCGCTATTCACCGCCGGCCATACCGTCGGTGCCGAGCTGGGCGCCATGCTCAATGCCGAAGGCGTGCCCGTGGTCCGGATCCCGATCGTCGGCAAGACGCGCGAGTGTCTCCACGTTCTGGAGGAGGAAAGCGGCGAACTCTACCGCTTCGTCATGGCAGGACCGACGCTGAGCGAAGCGGAAGGACATGCCTTGCTTGAGCGGCTGCGCCAGTGTGCACCACCCGGCAGTTTGATCGTGGGCAGCGGCAGCCTGCCCCCCGGTCTCGGTGAGGATTTCTGGGCCCGCGCGGCCAAGCTCGCGAAAGCGTTGGAGTGCCGGTTTCTGCTGGACTCCGCCCATGGCGTGAGCGGCGCCCTCGACACCGGCTTGTTTCTTCTGCGGCAGAATCTCGACGAGCTTTGCAGCGTCTCCGGCCGGAGCATCACCTGGCCCGACGAGGCTGCCGAATGGTCACGCGAACAGATCAAGCGCGGCGCTTGCGAGGTGGTGGTCGTAACCAGCGGCGCCGACGGGGCGCTGCTCGTCACCGAGCATGAGCGCGTACGTCTCACGCCGCCCCGCGTTCCGATC